>Ga0209773_10000135_pt1 | contig 21485 bp, 20 predicted proteins | sample BogFormECP14_OM1_FD_188244 | JGI IMG/M metagenome (GOLD analysis project Ga0209773, IMG submission 188244) | Bog forest soil microbial communities from Calvert Island, British Columbia, Canada - ECP14_OM1 (SPAdes) (version 2) | ecosystem: Environmental > Aquatic > Freshwater > Wetlands > Bog ... | reverse complement strand
TGCGTGCACCTGCTCATGGTGCTGAAGTTAGGAATCAACGAGTGGCCAATGCCAGGACGCATCGTCCGCCGCGCGACGTATCTGCAGGAATATCACGAACTGACCCACAAGGATGGGGTTCCGTTCGTGCCGAACGCAGTGTGGAAGGACATCCTGTTCTCCGCTTTCATTCTCCTCTCGATCGCTGCTTGCGCCTTGTATTTCGGTCCCTTTGGGCCGAGCGGCCAGCCTGACCCAACCATTATTCAGACCTCCCCGCAACCTGATTTCTTCTTTCTGTGGCTCTATGCATTGCTATCCTTTCTTCCTCCCTCATCGGAGACGCCAATCTTGCTGATTGGCCCGGCAATCGGCCTGATCTTCCTGCTAGCACTTCCATTCATCGCCGGTGAAGGCGAAAAGAGTTGGAAACGCAGGCCGATCGCAGTCTTGTCAGTCTCGCTGATCGCAGTCGCCCTCGGCACTCTGACTCATCTCGCTGAGCACGCGCCTTGGAGCCCGGTGATGGATGCCTGGAGCAGCCAGCCGATTCCACCCCAATACTTACAAGGTCGAACAGCACTGGAGCGCCACGGTGCACTCGTTTTTCAAGAAAAGCAATGTCACAACTGTCATTCGCTGGATGATGGGGGAGGGCAACGTGGCCCAGCGCTGGACCGCGTCGCTCTGCGCCTTACCGAAGATCAACTGATCCGCCAAGTGATTCAGGGCGGAGGGAATATGCCAGCGTATGGGAAAAACCTCAGTCCGGCGGAGACAACCGCGCTGGTGGCGTTCCTTGAAACACTGCACCCCGCAAATCAAAAGCCAGCTCAGAATGCTTCTCAAGCGGTAGCGCTTAGCAAAAGCGAGGGTTCGCCAAGGTAGATCTCGCTATGTCCGAGCCCCAACTACACATGCATTCCTGGTCACTCTCGCCGGTCATCACATTCGTTCTTGTGATTCCGGCATTGTTTTACTTCCGAGGCTGGTTTTGCCTTCGAAAAGCCTTGCCAAACCTGATCGCAGGCTGGCGGCTCGCCGCGTTCCTGAGTGGACTCTTTTTAGCGTGGATTGCCGTCGCGTCTCCGCTGGCCACGCTCGATCATCAGTCACTCACGATTCACATGATCAAACACCTTCTGCTGATGACGGTTGCTGCTCCCCTAGTCTTAGCGGGGGCACCGGAGTTTCCGATTATGTGCGGTTTACCGAAGCTCTTCATTACGGGCGATTGTGTTCTAAGGAATTGGCGAGTTCGATGGCTCGAACACCGTCCTGCGCATTTTGCGTTGTGTTGGCTAGCGGGCACGGTCGCGGTGATCGGCTGGCATCTTCCCGTCACCTTTCAGCTGGCCGTGAGGTCCCATTGGGTGCACGGCGCCGAAGGCGCGTGCTTTTTCTTCGCGGGGATGTTGTTTTGGCTGCCGATCGTGCAACTCGTACCGAGTAGAGCGAGGTCTCATCAATGGTCCATGGCTCTATATCTTTTCTTGGCTACCTTACCTTGCGACATTCTTTCTGCTTTCTTGGTGTTCTGTGATCGCCTTGTCTACGCCGATTATCAATCCACGACTCAACTATTCAGTCTGTCTCCTCTTCAAGACCAAGCGTGCGCGGGCGCCCTAATGTGGGTTTGGACCACATTTGCGTATGTAACCCCTGCGGTCGTTATCACGATGCAAATACTCACACCTCCGAAGAGAGACTCCGATGCACTCGTGCAAGGCGCGTCGGACAGACTCGTGGAACGGTCGCTGAAGGGCTTCGGAGCAGAGGTGCCCTAGACAATGACAAGCAGACCTATCCTTATTACTAGCACCTCACCCGCTTCTACCACGAGGGCGGCGGAAGCCGTCACAATTGGTTTGCGCGGGAAATTGGTGGATTACTGGGCGCTGACCAAGCCCGAAATCAATCTCCTGATAGCCATCGCAACCTTTACCGGCTTCTATCTCGCCTCTCCAACTCAGTTCCAAACGTTTCCGTACATGCAGCTACTCCACACTCTGTTGGGTACCCTGCTGGTGGCCAGCGGGACCGGCACTTTGAACCAATACGTCGAGCGCCGCTTCGATGCCCAGATGCACCGCACTGCGAGACGGCCATTGGCTGCGGGTCGCATAGTGCCTTCAAGGGCTCTGTGGTTCGGGGTTGCTCTCTCAGGGGCAGGCGCTGCTTATTTGGCAATCGCTGTGGGCGCCTTTGCTAGTACGCTTGCAGTGCTAACGCTCGCAAGCTACCTCTTGCTTTACACTCCGCTCAAGCGAAAGACACCTTTATGCATCGCTGTCGGGGCTTTCCCGGGTGCTATGCCGCCGCTGATCGGCTGGGCAGCAGCATCGGGTCGGTTGAGTTTCGAGGCATGGATACTCTACGCCGTGCTCTTCCTGTGGCAGTTCCCACATTTTATGGCGATTGCCTGGATTTACCGTAAAGACTACGACCGAGCGGGCTACATCGTCCTTCCCCATGACGAGCGCCGGATTCGTTTTGTGACTTTGCAAACGAGATTACCGCTACTGGCCTTAGTGGCCACGAGTCTTATGCCAACATTACTAGGCGAGGCTGGGCCCCTCTACTTCGTGGGAGCTTTGGTGCTTGGTGGTGGATTTTTATATTACGGGACGCAATTCGTAATGAACAGGTCGAGTGCAACTGCACGCGGTCTGCTCGTCGCGTCGATCATTTATCTTCCGTCTCTATTTATCTTGATGATTCTGCTTAGACGGTAGCGCGCGTGCAAGATTGACAGAGATCGTGGTGTTTTTCTTTCGTTTAACAGATGGGAATCTCTCAAGGACGTAGCTGCGCCTTTCGGGTGGGGTCGCTACTGCTGTAACAGCCTTTCGAAAGCATCTGCGCCCAAGAGCTCAAGAGAGCTCACTACCACATCAGCAGGGAGATGGTTGCCGTTGCGGTTTACTCCGATGCTTCGCATACCAGCGCTGCGCGCCCCTTCGACACCGGCGACCGCGTCTTCCACAACGATGCATCTGTGGGGCGATGCGCCAACTCGGGAGGCGGCAATCAGATACACTTCGGGGTCCGGTTTGCCTTTGTGCACATCATCAGCCGAGACTATTGCTTGAAAAAAGTGACAAGCGGATAAGGCCTCAAGGACTATCTCGATGTTCGCCCGCGGTGCCGCAGAGGCGATGGCCTGCAGCCATCCCTGCTCATGCAGGCGATGCAACCAACTTGCGACACCCGGTAGCGCTGTTATGCCCTCGGTCCGCACGAGTTGACGATAGAGTTCCTCTTTGGCGGTTGAGATTCTCTCGATGCGCTCTGGAGTTGCCCCAGCGCCAAGCCACCTCGGAATGATGGAGTCGTTACGCTGACCGAAGGAGGCAAGAAACTGCCTTCGAGTAATCGCGATGCCTTCACTCGCCATGGCATTCCGCCAGGAAATCCAGTGGAACCCTTCGGAGTCGATCAGAGTTCCGTCCATGTCCCAAAGCACCGCGCGAGCCGCGCTCATCTGGAGACCTTCATCGAAAGTTACTCGCCTGCTCATCCGACTTTTTCGGTGACCTGCGAGAGCGCAAACTCCTCCAGGTGGTGGGCGTCGCTGTTGAATTTACGGATGCCCTCGGCCAGCTTTTCCGTCGCCATGGCGTCTTCGTTGTGCATCCAGCGGAAAGTCTTCTCGTCCAGGTGTAGCTTCACTTCCCTGGTTGCCTGCGCCTTCGCCGGATCTAGCTTACGATCGAGGACACCCTCGCTTTTCTCCAACTGGTCAAGAAGCTCCGGACTGATGGTTAGCAAATCGCATCCGGCGAGTCGGACGATCTGATTCACATTGCGGAAACTTGCTCCCATCACTTGGGTCTTGTAACCGAATTTCTTGTAGTAGTCGTAAATGCGGGTGACGGAAGCAACCCCTGGATCTTGATCTGGAGGGATCTCGGCGCCACCCTGCTTCTTGTACCAATCATAAATGCGACCGACGAATGGCGAAATCAGGGTGACTCCGGCCTCGGCACAAGCGACCGCCTGAGCGAAGCTGAAGAGAAGCGTCAGATTGCAGTGGATGCCTTCCTTCTCAAGAAGTTCGGCTGCCCGAATGCCCTCCCAGGCGCTGGCGATCTTGATCAAGATGCGTTCGCGGGCCACATTCTTCTTCTCATACAATGAGATAAGTTTGCGTGCCTTTGCGACTGTCGCCGGGGTATCGAAGCTCAAGCTAGCAGCAACTTCAGTCGAAACGCGACCGGGCACTACCTTCAGAATCTCACAGCCGAACAGGACGAAAAGACGATCGATGAACTCCGCCGCCATTTCCTCGTGACCACCACCTTGCTTAAGCGCAAGTTCTGCAGCCTCTTCCACCAAATGCCGGTAAGCTGGCAGTTGTGCAGCGTGAAAAAGAAGCGAAGGGTTGGTGGTAGCGTCTTGGGGCCGGTGCCGGGCAATTGCCTCTATGTCGCCAGTATCCGCTACCACGGTCGTGTACTTCTTTAGAGATTCAAGTAAAGTCATCACACTTCTCCTGATCATTCACTCCCAATTATTCGGTCTCCACGGCTTGGAGCTCCTTACGATCGCTTTCGCGGGCGATCATGCCACTTTCCAATTGAGCAACCTTGGCCAGGCGACGGAGGTGCCGGTCCGCGCCGCTGAACTTGGCTTCAAGGAAGTTCTTCGTGCAATCCCATGCGACCGCGACACCCATGGTCCGGCCTCCGAAGCAGATGATATTCATGTTGTCGTCCTCTACGCCTTGGCGGGCTGAGAAGTGATCCTCACAAAGTGCCGCGCGTACGCCATTCACCTTGTTGGCGGCGACGGATGCGCCCACACCGCTGCCGCACACGAGAACGCCCCGTTGAACTTCTCCGGCCGCTACAGCGCGAGCGAGCGGAATCGCAAAATCCGGGTAGTCGTCGTCTACGTCATATACTTTATTGCCAAAATCAGCGACCTCATTTCCTTCCGAAGTCAGCAGCTTGGCGAGTTGACGCTTCATCTCGAATCCACCGTGATCTGCAGCCACACCTACTTTCATTTTGTGCTCCCGTGCCGCGCAATCTGGCTTTTTGCTGCAGCCACAACGTTCTCCACATTGAAACCAAACTTCTTTAAGAGCTGTTTAAGGGGCGCCGACGCTCCAAAGGTTTCGATGCCGATGTTGTGTCCCTCTGAGCCAGTGTATTTGGTCCAGCCAAAATCGGATGCTAGTTCCACCGATACTCGTGCTTTCACGCTCGGAAGCAGAACTGAATCCCGGTAACTCTTGTCCTGATCGTCAAATAACTCCCACGACGGCATACTGACAACCCGTGCCCAGATCCCCTCTTTGCTCAATTGTTCGTAAGCCTCGAGGCAGAGTGCAACTTCGCTTCCTGTGCCGATCAAGATAACTTCAGGCTGGCCGGCGGGGGCATCCGCGAGAATGTATCCGCCGCGGGCCAATCCGGAAGCCGGGGGGTATTTCATCCGGTCGATGGTTGGGAGGGCCTGGCGAGTGAGCACGAGTACGGCTGGCTCGCGATGCAGTTGGAGAATTACCTTCCAGGCTTCCCTCACCTCATTCGCGTCTGCCGGCCGAATCACAATCAAACCGGGCATAGCCCGCATATGGGCAAGCTGTTCAATGGGCTGATGGGTGGGGCCGTCCTCGCCAACTCCAATCGAGTCGTGAGTGAAGACATAAATTACCGGGAGCTCCATGAATGCGCTCAAGCGAAGAGATCCGCGCATGTAATCGACGAAAATGAAAAATCCCGAGCCAAAGGGGCGGACTTTGACTAGGCTCATTCCGTTCAGTATCGCGCCCATCGTGTGTTCGCGAATTCCGAAGTGAAAATTTCGTCCGGCATAGTTTTCCGCCTCGAAGTCACCCGCGCCCTCAAATGTCAAGCGGGTCTTCGTAGAGGGTGCGAGATCTGCTGCACCGCCGATCAGCCACGGGATGTTTTTGGCGGCTGCGTTCAGCACTTTCGCCGAAGACTCACGCGTCGCCAACCCCTTCGCGTCTGCAGGGAATTCGGGCAGATCGCGATCCCAACCCTCCGGGAGCTGCCTGTGCTGCATGCGGAATAATTCCTCGGCGAGTTCTGGTTCCAGATTGCGATACTGGGCGATTCTGGCGAACCAGGCTTCGCGCATTTGCTTGCCGCGCTTCCCAATGCCTTCACGGAAGTGATCGTAGACGCCCTCCGGCACGTAGAACTTCTTGTCTTCTGGCCAGCCGTAGTTCCGTTTCGCGAGACGGATCTCGTCTTCGCCCAAGGGCTCGCCGTGGGCTCCGCTAGTATCTTGTTTGTGCGGCGCTCCGTATCCGATGTGGCTGTCGACGATGATCAATGTAGGGCGGCCCTTCGTGTTTTCGAAATCTCGGAATGCGCGGGCCAGCATCTCGATATCATTTGCGTCACTAACCCGTGTTACGTTCCACCCGTAGGCCATAAAACGCGTGGCCACGTCCTCAGTAAAAGCTAGGGAAGTTTTGCCCTCGATCGTGATGTGGTTGTTGTCGTAAATCCAACAGAGATTTGCAAGTTTCAGATGGCCAGCAAGCGAAGCGGCTTCGCTCGAGATGCCTTCCATCATGCATCCGTCTCCGCAGAGTGCGTACACGTTGAAGTTGAACAAATCCTCAAAGCCTGGGACCTCGCGGTTGTAACGCGCTGCTAGCCACTGACGGGCGATGGCCATTCCAACGCTGGTGGCGACGCCTTGCCCCAGCGGTCCGGTGGTGGTTTCAACCCCCGATGTCCAGCGGTACTCGGGATGTCCCGGACAGCGGCTATCCAACTGGCGGAATGCCTTGATGGCCTCCAGCGGTACGGATGGCTCGCCGAGAGTTTCATAGTCTTTGCTCACAGCTCGAACCTCAGTCAAGTGAAGCAGCGAATAGAGCAGCATGGACGCATGGCCCATCGACAGCACGAAGCGATCGCGGTTGGGCCAGACGGGATCTTGCGGATCGAAGCGCAGGAAGTGTTGCCAGAGTGTATAAGCTACGGGCGCCATCGCCATGGGCGTTCCAGGATGTCCCGAATTGGCAGCTTGGACCGCATCCATGGCAAGCGTGCGGATGGTGTTGATGCTTATGAGATCCATCGACAGCAATGATGGGGAAACGGGAGAAGAAGTGCTCATTCAAGGTCCTTTCACGCAGTTGTTAATTAGTGGGTTGTCGCCATGAACTCCGCCTTAGGCACGACCCGCGATCCACTGGTTCCGGAGCCACTCTAGGGATCAATCAGCGGCATTTGAGCAAGCTGCAAATCGATCATGAGTCCGAGCCGCCAGTCGATCTGAAAAAACAGTGCAGTTTCTCTGCCCGACAAAACTTTGCGGAAGGCTGAAATGTACTTAAATCTCAACGCCATTACCTCCTCTTCGATGGCCCCTCGTCTCCGTATGTAATCCTCGGCTTGGTCACCGTTCATCGCGGTGTAGTTTTTCAAGTAATCTTTTATCAGCGCGGCCTTTGTATCGTTTATTTTCGCCAAGTCGGCAGCATACTGGTCGTAGACTGGCCAGAACTTCACCGCCTCGGCGTCGGTCAGGCTCATGTTGGCTGCGACAATTTGTTTCTTTTGGGATCGCAAGTCCTTCCGAAGTAGTTGGACGTCATCATCAGCCGATGCCTGAAGTTCCCTATCCGCGGACTTCCCGGCCACAGCTCCCTGCCTGTCCGGTTGAGGAGAGGAGTCTTGCGCGAAAGTTCGGTTTGCACTAAACAACGATAATCCTGCGAGCATTGCGACAAAGAGCAAGTTCGTCTTGTTCATTTGTTCCCCTAGGGTGACTGATTGACGGATAATTGCTAAGGCACTGGTCCCTCTTCTTCAAATGTCAGGCACCCAAGGTTCCATTCCAAGCTTCCGCTACCCCCCAGCCATAGCCCTGTAATCCCAGTTGTTTAGGTGCCGTACATAAGCAATAGCCACTTTTTTCCCGACATCCCTAAGCCTCCCACTGACAACAAGTTGGCAAGTGACAAGGAGTGTTTTCAGGCAGGAGGGTGTCGACCGGTTCGACAGCGGGAGATCAGTAGAACGACGAAGCCTGTAATGTCAATGACCTCAAGCTCAAAGGTCTTTTCGGAACATCCTTCCCCCAACTGGTAAGAGACGTGCTCTTGCATGCAGAGCGAGGAGAAGACCTATGCGCGTGAAAGAAACCTCGACTGAGGGTGGGCCAGAGGTTCGAGCTGGACAGTCGGGTGAGCGCGGCAGAGAACTGGACGAGGTGGTCTCGCGCAACATGCGTGTGTTTTACAAGCGGGCCTATCGGTATTTAGGGAACGTACCGGATGCGGAAGATGCGGTTCAAGATGCTTTGCTCTCAGCGTACAAGCACGTGGCGCAGTTCAGAGGGCAGGCGCAAATCTCAACCTGGTTAACGACAATCGTCACCAATGCTGCGCTGATGAAATTACGTCGGCGACGTGGCATATGGTTGTCACTAGAACAACAGAATGGGGAAGACGGCCTCACCTTTTCGGAAATGATGCCGGATTCGAGGCCGGACCCAGAAGAAGTCTGCATCTCCTCGGATGCACATAATAGGCTGCTGGCGGTCGCCACCCACCTCTCACCGACGCTGCGCAAGGCGTTTCAGTTACGCGACATTGATGGCTTAACCACGAAGGAAACCGCGCATCTTTTACGAGTGCCGGAGGGGACAGTGAAAGCGCAGGTCGCGCGAGCGCGCGACAAGCTCGCTCGGATCGTGCAGGTAATGCCTCGCAGGCCCCGCTCGCGAACTGTTTCCTCGAATACATCGGTGCTTCAGGCAAACTAAGTGAAACGGTCCGTTCTACAGTCGACCATTTGTCTCGTCGTGCTGGTGGGCACGACCGTGTTTGTCCCGCCACGATGTGCAGCACGCGATGGCTCCGAGCCTCCTTCGCGGCCATCGGCAGTTGTGGGTTCGAGCCAAGCTGATTCTCCCTTCATTGTCATTGGCTTTCTGGGAGGCTGAGAGTTGAGGACGCGGGACTCATCGAACTTGTGGCGACCCCTGCGCGTGCCGACGTTCCGCAATTTACTGGTCGCTGACGTCGTCTCGGATATTGGCACGTTCATGCAGAATGTTGGCGCTGCATGGTTAATGGTGTCACTTGGTGCCGGGCCGATTTACGTCGCGCTTACTCAAACCGCCTCTTCGTTGCCGTATTTTCTACTGGCCCTCCCCGCGGGCTCCGCTGGCGATATCGTCGACCGCCGCAAGTTGGTTCTCTTCACCGAATCGTGGATGATGGGAGTCGCACTGCTTCTCACTGTGTTGACCATCGCTGGTTTTATGTCGCCTTGGGTACTGCTGGTCTTAACGTTTGCGCTGTCTGCCGGAGACGCGTTTGAAACACCGACATGGCGTGCAATTCTGCCCGAGTTGGTGTCCAAGGATGACCTTACAGCAGCATCGGCGCTCAACGGAATCGAATTCAATCTCGCCAGAGCGGTCGGCCCGGCCCTCGCTGGCATACTGATAACCGCCACAGGCGTCGCCACGGCATTTATGGCGAACTCCCTCTCGTTTTTCGGAGTCATTCTGGTGGTTGCAAGGTGGAAGCGCTCACCTCGCAAACGAAGTACGCCGCCGGAGACATTGGGAGGTGCCACGATCGCTGCCGTTCGCTACGTCCGCCACTCCCCCGCAATCCTAACCGTAGTGATTCGGACGGGCTCCGTCATGTTTTTCTCGAGCGCTCTCTTCGCACTATTGCCCGCGGTTGCTCGCAGCGTCAATCGGACCGCGATAGGCTACGGGTTACTGCTCGGATGCTTTGGGGCCGGTGCAATTGTGGGTGCTCTGACTATGCAGTCGGCACGATCCAGGTGGTCGACGGAAATCGTTGTTTCTGCTGGTGTAGTGATCCTCGGAGTGGTCATCACAGCGGCCGGTGGCTTACACCGGCTGCTCATACTCGCTCCTGTCATGCTGATTGGCGGTGCGGCATGGATAACCTTCATTTCTCTTGTTAACGCTTTAGTCCAGAACCTGGCCCCGGATTGGGTAAGAGCCAGAGTTCTTGCAATCTTTATCTTGGTCTATCAGGGAAGCTTCGCGCTTGGGAGCGCCGCTTGGGGCGCAATTGCCCAGCGAGCGGGCATTCGATACGCTCTTATCTATGCCGGGGTTGGAACAATCGCGACCACCGTTTTAGTGTTTTTCGCGAGACTACCTGATTCCACCGTGGATCTGAGTCCATGGAACCACTGGCGTATGCCTGTTGTTGTCAAAGAGGTAGAAGTTGACCTCCACCACGGGCCGGTCCTGGTTACTGTGATGTACTCCGTGATTCCAGAACGGGTGGAGGAGTTTGTTGATGCGATCGATGAATATGGTCGGATACGACGTCGCGATGGAGCTTACCGGTGGGGGATCTACCGTGATACTGAGGCCGCGGATCGCTATCTGGAAATATTCCTGGTGAATTCATGGCCGGAACATCTGCGTCAGCACGAACGCCAAACACAAGCAGACCGCGAACTGGGGAAGCGATTGAACAGCTGCGTCGTCGCCGAGCCAGAGGTGCGTCATCTGATCTATGCTTATTCGAAGGAGACATAACCTCTACCGGGTGGATTCGGGCAGGAATCAGGCCAGTAGTTCATGAGCGATCATTGATGATGAGCTCGCGGCAACGTCGCGCTATCTGTTGCTCTTCCTGCGTAGGGACGATCTGAATCTTGTCCGCGGTGAGCCCAAGAGGTTCAAGTCCGACCGTTGCGGCTGATCGTATGCGATGGCTGTGCTCCCCGATGCCACCAGTGAAGACAAGAAGATCCACGCCGCCCAGCAAGGCAGTGTAGGCCCCGATTGTTTTTCTTACCGAAACACCAAACACCTCTAGCGCAAGGCAGGCATCTGAGTCGCTATTGCGGGCGCGTTCTTCCAGCGCCTTTACATCGCTCTCGCCGGACGAGAGAGCGAAAAGGCCACTCCGATGGTTTAGCAGATCCTCAAGTCCGTCGGCGTCGACTTTCTCATTCCGCAGAAGATAGAGGATGACGCCCGGGTCGAGGTCGCCAGAGCGTGTCCCCATGGGAATACCACCAGTAGGAGTCAGGCCCATCGTGGTGTCAATCGATATCCCGTTTCGAAGCGCACAGAGACTCGATCCGTTGCCCAGATGCGCGAAGATGGTTCGTTTGGGAAGCTTCGCACCAAAATAATGCACGAGTGACTCGTAAGAAATGCCGTGGAAACCGTAGCGGCGAATGCCAGCGTCGAAGTAGCGTCGCGGGAGTGGAAGATGAGAAGCGACTTCCGGGATCGTCTGATGAAAAGCGTCGTCGAAGCAGGCGAATTGTGTGGCCGTAGGAAATATCGATTGTGCGGTAGTGATCAGCGACAGAGCCTGCGGGATGTGCAGCGGTGCAAAGTGGGTTGCAGCGCGCAGTTGATCCAGAACTTGTGGCGTGATGATTTGGTGTTTGCGGAGATTGGGGCCGCCGTGCACCACGCGATGGCCTACGGCCGCCGGCATCTCGTCGGTATGTTGCCGGATTGCCGCAGATAGAGTGCTGAGCGCGTCGTTCTGGGATTCGTGAACGCAGTCACGCTGCAAAAGCGACTTCCCATCCGCGGAACGAATGTGTAAGGATCCATCGTCGCGCCCAATACCATCGGCGCTTCCAGTCAGCAGCGGATCTTCGTCCGGAACCCCGAGGTCTGTCGCCCCGCGCCGGTAGATGCCGAACTTCAGCGAAGACGACCCGCTGTTGAGTACGAGAATCGGACCGTCTTTTCTCGCCAACTCGTTCGCCATGTCTACCCCGGCCACTTCCAGTTTCGAATTTCTTCTTTATCGATGCCTTCGGTGTGAGCGTAGTTAATGCTCTCGATAATCTGACCCTTCAGCCATTCTTTGACGTGAGCGCCAATGGAGCGCAAGCGTGGAACACGGTCGATGACATCGATGGCCAGATCGAAGCGGTCGATCTGGTTAATAATCGCGAGTTCAAGCGGAGTGTTGATGTTCCCCTTTTCTTTGTATCCCCGCACGTGAATGTTGTCGTGGTTCCCACGCCGGTAACTGAGTTTGTGAATGAGCGAGGCGTAGGAGTGGAAGTTGAAGATCACGGGCTTGTCGCTGGTAAAGAGTGAATCAAAATCGCGATCGGAGAGTCCGTGCGGATGTTCCGTCTCCGGCATCAGCCGGAAAAGATCGACGACGTTCACGAAGCGTATTTTCAAGTCGTGGAAGTGCTTTTTCAGGATCGCGACCGCCGCAAGCGATTCCATAGTGGCGATATCGCCGGCGCATGCCATTACCACATCAGGGTCGTCGCCGTCGTCGGTGGATGCCCAGTCCCAGATGCCGATGCCCTTGGTGCAGTGAGATACGGCGTCTTCCATGCCCAGGTACTGAAGATGCTCCTGCTTGTCTGCGACGATAACGTTGACATAATCGTGCGACCGCAGGCTATGATCAGTGACGCTAAGCAAACAGTTCGCGTCCGGCGGCAAATAGATGCGCACCACGTCCGGGCTTTTGTTGGTGACCACATCCAGAAATCCCGGATCTTGATGAGTAAAGCCATTGTGATCCTGCCGCCATACCAAAGATGTTATGAGAATGTTGATAGACGGCACAGGGGCGCGCCAGGATAGTTCTTTCTTCGACTTCTCCAGCCACTTGGCATGCTGATTGAACATGGAATCGATGATGTGGATGAAGGCTTCATAGCTTGATAAAAAGCCATGGCGGCCAGTGAGAACGTAACCTTCAAACCACCCTTCGAGGGTGTGCTCGCTCAGCATCTCCATGACGCGACCGGAGACATCGAGTTCGCCGCCGTCGGCGTCTTCCGGTTTGTATTCGGCAAGCCATGTTTTCTTCGAAGCGGCATAGATTGCCGTGAGCCGGTTGGACGCAGTCTCGTCCGGTCCAAAGACTCGGAAGGAACTCATGTTGCGGCGCATTACCTCGGCAAGAAAGTGTGCGAGTACATCGGTGGGCGGGGCATAGGCTGCACCCGGTGCCTTCACTGCGACGGCATAGTCGCGAAAATCTGGTAGTTCGAGTTCTTTACGCAGCAGTCCGCCATTTGCGTGCGGATTGGCGGAGATACGACGCGGACCGGAAGGTGCAAGCTCTTGCAGTTCCGGCATGAGCGCTCCGTTAGCGTCGAATAGCTCTTCGGGCTTGTAGCTGCGCAACCAACCCTCCACGATTTTCAGGCTCTGCTTGTTCGTAGCCGGGTCGGCGACCGGAACTTGGTGCGCCCGCCACGAGCCTTCAACCTTGTGGCCATCAACTTCTTTCGGACCCGTCCATCCCTTAGGCGAGCGCAGTACGATCATGGGCCAGCGGGGGCGTGCGGCATCGCCGGTCGAGCGAGCGTGTTGCTGGATTGAACGAATCTCTAGAATACATTCTTCCAAAATCGACGCCATTTTCTCATGCATCGCGAACGGATCGTCGCCCTCGACGAAATGCGGTTTGTGGCCGTAACCGATCAGCAACGACTCCAATTCTTCGTGTGGAATGCGCGCCAGAATCGTGGGATTCGCGATCTTGTAGCCGTTGAGGTGCAGCACCGGCAAAACAGCCCCATCGCGGATCGGGTTCAGGAATTTGTTCGAATGCCAGGAGGTTGCGAGTGGACCGGTCTCCGCCTCGCCGTCGCCTACTGCGACGGTGACGATGAGATCGGGGTTATCGAATGCGGCTCCGTAGGCATGCGAGATGGAGTAGCCCAGCTCGCCGCCTTCGTGGATCGAGCCCGGCGTCTCCGGCGTGCAGTGCGAGCCAATTCCTCCAGGGAACGAAAACTGACGGAAGAACTTGAGAAGCCCCGCTTCATCGCGGCTTTTATCGGGATAAATCTCGGAATAGTAGCCTTCGAGATAGCAGTTCGCGAGCGTAGCCGGCGCGCCATGACCAGGCCCGGAGATGTACATGACATTTAAGTCGTACTTCCGGATGAGCCGGTTTAGGTGCACCCAAATCAGAGATTGGCCGGGATCCGAGCCCCAATGACCAAGAAGTCGATTCTTGATGTGCTCGGTCTTTAGTGGTTCTCGGAGCAGGGGATTCGCGCGAAGATAGATCATTCCGGCCGAGAGATAGTTGCAGGCTCGCCAATAAGCATTCACTTTGCGTAGTTCCTCGGGCGTGATCGGCGCCAGAGCTTCAGCCGAGACTTCAGTTGTGCTTGCCATTTCTATGTTCTCCGACAATTCCAAGATTCGGCCATCTCGGAGGATGGCCCTACTTTGCAGCAGAGTCCTGTGATGCGCTGGCTTGCCACAAGACCCAAAGAAATTTCGAGATCCAACCACTCTTTTTGTTTTGCATCATTTGGCTTTCGCGACGAGCACAATACAGGCGCCATCCCAAGAGTCTTTTCCAGAAGAGGGAGGTGCCGCAGCATTTAATGGGATCACTCCAATGTTCTTAGCGCTGAGATGGAAGTGCTTCTCTAGGTAGTGGGCGACTATCAGAGACCGAGACCTAGACGTCACCATCTCGCCGGCCGCTGAAGCTTGGCTGGAATAGCCTTCCACGATAATCGGTTGGTCAATCACGGAATCCTTGGCTGTACCGATACTCCGATCTATTTCCTGCTCGCCTGCAGCCGACAGGACCTCATTGCCATTCGGGTCCTTCCCGAAAGTATCTGCCGCATTGAGCCATGTGCGCCGATTTCTCTGGCTATTGAAATAGGGGTTACTGCGATACTGATCGGGTGTTAGATCTTTCAGGTTGTAGTAACCTCTCTTCTTGAAGAATCCACGAAAGAAGAACTCATGTTTGAGGGCTTCCGTATCATCTGCCATATTCGCGGTCGCCAGATTTACGTTCGAAAAAGTCTCCCTGATATTCTGTCCTGCGTTCTCACCCGACCGGTCGGGACCCAGTGCGTCGGTCAGGGTAAGACTGACTTGTTCCGAGGTCTGTGCGACCTGTCTGGAGGCGTCCTTGGTATTGTTGAGCGTATCTTCGGCTTTGCCAAAGAGGTCTCGCGACCGGAAGTCTGACATTACCTGCTTGGCCTGAACCGTCACCTGATTCAGATTGGCGGCCGCCTGCTGCACGTTCCCCACGGCGTTTTTCACTGCGGTCGCCGTCTGCTGATCATTGAGCAACATGCCTGCCATGCCTTTGCCCCTTCGAATGCCGGTCACGATTCCGTTGGTGTTGTTGACTGTCGTGGTGATGGCATCGAGCGCGCCATCAGCCTTAACTCTAATATCTCCAATCGCGGCGCTCGCTCGGTCCATGACTCCAGTCATTTTCTCGATAACGGCGGCAAGTTCGATCGGTTCCTTGGCTGGCAGATTAGATCCATTAGCTGCCTCATGCGCTTGATCGCTGCCTTCGTGAATCAGCAGGAATTTGTCTCCCACCAGACCATCGGATTCCACCGTCACAAATGAATCGTCACGAATGAGACAATGAAGTTTGCTATCGACATGCAATTTCAGCCTAAATTTGCCTGATGGCCGATCCGGTATCTCAAGACCAGTGACTTGACCTGCTTCGAACCCGGACACGCGGACTTTAGAACCTGGCGAGATTCCGTTCACATTATTGAGCTTCGTAAAGAAATCCACATGATGAACGAACGCTTTCTGGCGATTCCCGATCAAGAACAAGCCAACGCTGAACAGCAACACGGCGAAAAGGACGAATACGCCCACGATGGCATAGTTAGTTTTCATTCAGGACTCCGATACCAGTCGTCGCACTATCTCGTGATCGCTCTTGTCCAGTTCGGTCGCTGTGCCAAAGCCAATCAGGCAGCCTTGGTCAAGTACGGCAATGCGGTCACCGACCCTTCGCGCCCCCCGCACATCGTGGGTGACGATTACAAGCGTCGTACGATACTCCTTCTTTACTTTGAGAAGGAGATCGTCGATCTCGGAGGCGGTGATCCTGTCGAGTCCGCTGCTAGGCTCGTCGACCAGTAACAGCGTCGGATGAAGGATGAGAGCTCTCGCCAGACCGGCGCGCTTCCGCATCCCTCCGGAAAGCTCAGAGGGCATCTTGGCGATGTCTAGATCTAGACCTACACGCCCGAGCGTCTCGTCCACAGCTCGCTTAATCTCGGACGGAGATTTCAACTTGTCCAGGCGGCGGAGCGGCATGGCGAGATTGTCTCCCACCGTAAACGAATCGAGCAGCGCGGCGCTTTGAAAGAGAAAGCCCATATGGCGGCGAACGCGCGAAAGATCTTCCTCGCTGGAATGAACGATGTCCTCCGAGTGAATGCAAACCCTGCCGCTGTCCGGCTTAAGCAGTCCAATCATCAGTTTGAGAGTGACGCTCTTGCCAGTGCCACTGCGGCCCATGATGCAGAGCGCCTCACCCTCACTGATCTCGAACGACACATCGTCGAGGATCTTTCTGTTTCCAAAGGTCTTAAATACATGTTCGAATTCAACCGCGGCCGGATCGTTCATAAAGCGTTTCTTGGAAAGAAAAAGAAAATGGCTTTCACCAAGATGACGTCGACCAAAATGATCAGAAGGGAGGATAGAACCACGCTGTTGGTAGCCGCGCGCTGGACTCCTTCGGATCCTTCGTCGGTCGTATAGCCAAAAAAGCCCGACACCGTGCCGATGATGAAACCAAAAACGCTCGTCTTTAACGTGGGCGGAATGAAGTTGGCCCATTCAAGCGTCTTGAACGCACGATCGAGATAGAGCTGCGGGGAGATGTGCGAGGCGAGGTACTCAGCGAGAAAACCACCCGCCAAGCTGGCGAAGTCCATGAAAACGGTCAGCATCGGTAAAATAAGAATGCAGGCGACGATCCGCGTCACTACCAGCATTTTGAAAGAGTCCACTGACAAAGACTCAATTGCGTCGATCTGTTCGGTCACCCGCATATTGGCTATCCCGGCGCCGATGCCCGCGCCTACTCTTCCTGCCACCAGTAGTGCCGTAACTAGGGGCCCCAATTCGTTGAAAAACGAGGCAGATTGCAGGGTTGGAATCAGCGCTTCTGCGCCGAACTGCACCAGTGTGCCGCGGGTATGCATCGACAGCACGACACCGAGAGCGAAGCCTGCGGACAAGATGAGCGGGAGTGATCGCCAGCCAATCTCCTCGATTTCATGTACGAAAAATTCCCATTCGAACGGAGGCCGAAACGTATCCACCAATGCTTTCAGCCCGAACAGGCTCACCTCCCCGATAAACGCGAAAAACTTCCACATAATCGACGTTCCTTGTGTTTCCTACCTTCCCCGATGCATCACTTCTCAAAGCGTCGTAATGTTGCCTCCTCCTGGATCTGCGGCGAGCGCATGAAGCTCGCGGCTGCGGTTCACGGAACGCTCCTAAGAGGGGCAGTTCTGCGGAGCCCGGACGGCCGCGTGCACTCCGCCACGACCGCCGGCACGAGGACATCTCTGAGGTCGGAAATAGATGGCCAACGGTTTCGATCGTCACATGCACGACAGCTATGCTCAATTGTCAACGCACGCGTCTTGCCAAAGTCTGCCCGGTTGCAGGGCGACCAATGTGGTTGGCGCGCTGAATGTTTGGTCCCAACCGACTGTTGCACGGTGACATCCGGCCGGGCGTCAGAAGACAGAGATTTGGCGCTTGCCAGAAATCCGTCACAGGCATGGCCGAGAGGTCCCGACTTTTCAACCTTGTAAGGCCTCCCACACCACACTCACCTCCCACAACCCAATTGTTTTCGCGGAGCGCTCGCAAGATCTGCTCTTGCTCCAGCTTGCGTCGGCGTTGCAGATGTCGGGCATCGGCTTGCACCAAGACTTCGAGGCAACGCGCATCACCGCCTTGGAAGGGTTGGCAATAAACCCGATGAACCCGAACAACTTCTTGCGTAACTCAGAGGAATTGGAATCATCAAATGAGTGCAAAGAACGTGATGCGGACAAGTTCCAGAGAACTCGTTCCGATGACCGCGAACCGAGCTAAAGTTTCGGACCTTTCCCAAGGGTTCGGGAACGGCTCGATTCCTTTTGCCGGAACGGAAAGCGCGCTGTACGACCGGCATCTGATTTTTGACCGCGCAATCGAGCCGAAGATTGCAACTGCGCGAGAACGCTTCGAGGCGTTCTCCCCTTCCGACCGAGACATCCTTGCGGAGCGCTGGGTGCTGACCAAGAGCACGCACGAACGAGAAAATGCCAAGCGCATTTATTGCCTTTCCATGGAGTTTCTCATTGGGCGTTCGCTGGCCAACAACGTTTCCAACCTGTTGCTCGATCCTGTTGTGCAAGCTGCGTATCAAGAAAAGGGCATCGACTGGCTTGAATTGATTGAACAGGAACCGGATGCGGGCCTGGGCAACGGCGGCCTGGGCCGCCTTGCGGCGTGTTTCCTAGACTCGATGGCCACAATGCAACTCGCGGCCACAGGTTATCGACTGCGCTATGAGTACGGCATGTTCAAGCAAGCAATTGTAGATGGGTGGTAAAAGGAGAGTGCTGACAACTGGCTCCGAGACAACGATCCCTGGGAGATTGCACGCTCGCACGAGAAGGTCAAGATCAAACTGAACTGCTCGTTTGTGTTGGGAGGCGGTAATTTTAAGGTAATCCCGGAACGACCATCAACTCTGATCGGCATTCCGTTTGATCGTCCTGTTGTGGGCTATGCCGGAAGGACGATAAACACGCTCCGGCTTTGGGCTGCGGCGGCGCCTGACTACTTCGATTTTGAGAAGTTTGGTACCGGCGACTTCGTGGGCGCGCTGGGTGAGACTCTCGAGGCGGAGTCTCTTACCCGCGTCCTGTATCCCGACGATTCCACGACCGAGGGGCAAGGACTACGCTTCCTGCAGGAATATTTCCTGGTCGCATGCTCCTTGGCGGATCTGATGCGCCGTTTCCAGCGTTACAACTCGGATTGGGACAAATTACCGCAGAAGGTCGCCGTTCAACTCAACGACGGTCAGGGAAGAGGCGCCTGATGATTGCGCCGACCTCACTGTAGGAAGCATGCAGAACGACAGAGTCTGTGCAGAGGCAATCGACAGATATTTTCGTGAGGCTGTTGTATTGTTGTATTAGAGGTGGAACGCAACCGGACCGGGAAGTGTTCAAGAACTCACGCCTGCGAATCCGAGAACATTCGACTCCAGGAGTTCCCGACTCACTACGCAGGGAGATACGGAAGACTCAACCCAAAGAAATCAGCGTCCATTAAGCGTCCAATAGTGCGTGGAGTTGTCTGTTTGAATAGTTTTTTAGAGGTTTGATGTGCCATTCGCGCCTCCTAATTTGTTGATTTTGTTGGAGAGCCTAGGTTCGAATCCCACTCTCTCCGCCAGTTTTCTAATGCAACTTCTTTGTTTTCAATGAGTTAAGTTAAATCAATACCGTCGTCCATACCGTAAAGTGCCCATCAATACCGTCGTCCATACCGTAAAGTGCCCAAGGATCAGGTAGTCTCGTCGCGATCATTGAACGATCTCCTGTTAAGCGAACGCACCGCTGCTGTGATCCTGAGCCATAGCTATGAGCAGGACCGGGCTGCCTTGCAAGCTTTGTTGCCGCGAGAACTGGCCTACCTTGGCATTCTCGGCCCGCGCCGCCGAACCGAGCGGCTGCTTACGGAAGTCGCGCCGGAAATTGGCCGAACGGTGGAGGAGTGCTTCACGCGATTGCATTCCCCTGTCGGACTTACCATCGGAGCCAAGAATCCGGCTAGCATCGCGCTCGCGATCGTCGCGGAGATTCACGACGTGATCGAAAAATATAGCGTGAAGATTCCCAAATGCGCTTCCCTGACTCATGTCTGAACCTTCCTGCGCAGCCGTCATCCTTGCAGCGGGTGCCTCGTCGCGGCTGGGTCAAGCGAAACAACTGCTGGCGATCGCGGGCGAACCGCCGTTACGGCGCGCTGTGCGAATTGCCGACGAGGTCGGTTGTCAACCGATCATTGTGGTACTTGGTTTTGAAGCCGAGCTGTTGCGACTTTGCTGACCAACGGCTCCGGCCAAACTGCGCCGTCTTTGTCCAAATTTCCAATTGCGGAGGATACCGGATGGAGAGATACAGAATCGAATGACTTAGCTTTAGGAGGTCAAGACATGACTGATAGGGCGGAAGATCCAAGAGTTAGGAGAGCGCGCCTCTCCGGACCTGAACATGTGACCAAAGATGCGACGGTCGCCGAAATAGCTGCCGACGGCACCATGACCGTTCTGGTCCAAGGAACGAATGAGTGGGTTTGTACACCGGGAAACGAAAACAAAATCGGCGACCCGCCCATGTGCATGAACCCCATGGGTATGCGATGGATGATGGATGCCATGCAAGGAAAGCCGAAGCCAACGAACACAGCGCCCGGGATGATTTATATGCTGTGCGGCGCCACACAGAGAAGCAACACCAATCCTGCGGATAAAACCAGTCCCGCTATCCCAATAGGCCCGCACTGGATGATCACATGGCCTTTCGATGCTGCGGCAAATGGCCTTCCGACCACAGTTCGCGACAGAGGCGCTTGGGTGATGTTTGCAGGGACCCCGTACGAGGATTTGCACGTCTGCAGGCAGTGACCCCTGGGAAGGCAATGAATACCATGAGGGGGGCAAGGCAGTCTGGACCATGTCATACTCTCGTCACTGAAAGTCGACAGCCACAGTTCATTCTCCTGATTTCAGTGGTAAAGAGACATTCTTCTGGTGCATGGCGAAGCAAAGTCTGTGCGGTTTTCGGGTCAGTTCTAATGCGGACCAGAAACGATGCCAGGCTGTGACGCAGATTATGGGAAGCCAAATCGCCGTGGATCATCGTTCATAGAGGTCTTCGCCGTTGACAGGTGATCACCCAAGGTCCGATCGAGTGACTAGCGTTCGAGAATTGCAGTTTTAGTCGGTTACGTCCTCTGGCGAGCAGAGTCAAGTTCTTGCCAAACCCTGACAGACATCAGAGAGACTCGATGGCTACCGCTCAAGTCTTCCGCAAAATTTTCCAAAGCAGGTTGCAGAAGCTTTTACCTACCAGATACATCTTGCGGACAACCGCCAAACCTCGCGAAGGTACTCTCTCACTATGGCCCACGAGCAGAGGTCGGACACAGTGAACCGGTGCAGCGAAACAGGCGGGAATCAACGCTTCGCTTGTCAGCTGCGTTGAGTCACCCGTGACCTAGCGTGAGAAACACCGGTTGTCCTATGATGATAAATTCGCAGTCGCCGACATTGGCTATTGCTGCCATCCACCACCGAGAGACTGGTACAGCTGAACCAGCGCCAAGCGCTCGTTGAGCTGGGCTTGCACCAGGTTGAGTTCCGCTGAGAAGTAATTCGTTTGACTGGTCAGCACCTGGAGGTAACTCGCACCCCCGTTCTTATAAAGGATCTCAGACAGTTGGTCGGTCTGCTGCGCTGCCTGCGTGAGTAATTCCTGTTGCTCGCGGAACTCACGATCTTTTTGAGAAGCGACGAGTGAATTGGAAACCTGTTCAAGGGCGTTCTGAGCGGTTTGCTGATAAGAGAACACTGCTTCCTGCCAGTTGGCGCGGGCGAGCCTGAGCTGAGACCGGAGTGCCCCTCCTTGGAAGACAGGCTGACTTACATTGAAGGCCGCGTACCAAGTCTC
>Ga0209773_10000132_pt1 | contig 21640 bp, 23 predicted proteins | sample BogFormECP14_OM1_FD_188244 | JGI IMG/M metagenome (GOLD analysis project Ga0209773, IMG submission 188244) | Bog forest soil microbial communities from Calvert Island, British Columbia, Canada - ECP14_OM1 (SPAdes) (version 2) | ecosystem: Environmental > Aquatic > Freshwater > Wetlands > Bog ... | reverse complement strand
GCGGTGTACCTCGCCTCGGACGAGAGCGCGTTCACCACGGGGCAGATCCATCTGGCCGACGGCGGGTTTGCGCTGTAGGGGGGCGGGGTGGAAAACGAAGCCGCGCCTGACCGCGCCGAAATCCTGGCGAAGGCGTCCGCGATTCTCGGATCGCGGGAAGCAGCGGAGCGTTGGCTGGAGAGCTCAGCGATCGGTCTGAACCAGCAACGCCCGATTGATCTCCTGGCGACCCGCGCGGGGGCGGAAATCGTCGAGAACTTCCTCAGCCAACTCGAGTACGGCGTCTACATGTGACGCCGCTCTCGATGTCCGTGAATTATTCAGGCCGCCAGCGCTTCGTGGACGACTCGTTCTCCGTCTGCCGCCTTCTCGAACGTCAGTTTGGCGCCCGTCCCTCCGCGCCCTGGTCCGCGCGGCGCGTGGGCGGCGCGCGTTTACCTGGTGAGCACAAACGTCGGGGCTAAATGAAAACCATAGTGCTGAATGAAAAGCACTATCACCGCAACGAGTGTACCACTCTTCAATAACTTTCCGTACCTTCGGCGCCAAGACATGGCCCTCACGCCCCGACGTCCCCAACCATGGAGGCTATCATGAATCCGTACCGAACAGTCGCAGCCATGTTAGCCGCCGGCTTGTCGCTCGTGGCAGCCTCGAGTTCCCGCGCCGCGCCGCCCCCGCCGATGTGGGAAGGAACATTCGCGGTCCCGGTCGTCGCGTGCGACACGAAGGACGAGGCGATCGCGATTGCAAACGCCGGAAGAGAAAGTGCGGAAGCCCTGCTCGCCACATACCGGCAAATGTCGACGACGGTGGACGGCAAAGGCGATCCGACCTGTGCGAACAGCCGGATATCGTACCTGGTGGTCAACGAGCGCGAAGACTTCGGCATCGCGCACGCAGCCAACGGCGACCTGATGCACGTATGGGTCGTTCACGGCGGAACGAGCAAACGCGACTTCTGGTTCATCTTCGCTCAGCCCGATCCGCAGACGAACGCTTGAGCGCCCGATCGCCGACAAAGCGCGCGCGCAGGCGCAGGTTTTGCCGCTGCACCTCGGGTCTTGCCGACAATCTCGCTCGTTCTCGCCCTCAGCGCCAATCAGATCGTGCGGGACAATTCGCGTAGCCGATGCAAGAGGGGATTTGCGAATCGCCGAATCGCCGCTACTTCATCGCCTTCGCGATCTCGGGCTTGACGACGGTAGCGAGCGTCTCCGCGCTCATCGGCCCGATCACCTTGTAGGCGATCACGCCGTCGCCCTTCACGATAAAGGTCTCCGGAACGCCATAAACCCCCCAGTCGATGCCGGCGCGGCCGTCGCTGTCGAGGCCGACCTTTGCGTAGGGATCGCCCGCGGCGCCGAGAAAGCGGCGGATGTTCTCCGGCGAATCCTTCTGCGCGACGCCGACGAGCTCGACGCCCTGAGCCTTCAACGCGGGATCGTTCGCGAGCGAAAGCAGGAATTCGTGCTCGATATGGCAGGGCTGGCACCAGGACGCGAAAACGTTCACTACCGTGACGTGGCCCTGGCGGAGATCGGAATCCGCTAGACCCGGCTTTTTATCGTCGAGGCCGGGCAGGTCGAGCGACGGGGCCGCCTGACCGATCAGCGTCGGGGGCAGGTGAGCCGGGTCTCCCGCGTCGAGCCGGAAATAGAGCAGCGTCGCCAAGCCGAGAAAGACGATCAGCGGCAGTATCGCGAGCGCGAGGCGCCGCAAGTAAGAGATCGGCCGGGGCGCCGGCGCCAGGGCCAAGACCGGTTCTGCTGGCGGCGGCCGGTCCGCGGCGGCAGGGGATCGGTCGCTCACGTCTCGCCTCCATCCACCGCATCGGCCCGCGCGCCTCCGAGCGCGCGCAATTTCGCGCCGAGCGCGCGATGGTCCAGAACAATTGCGACGATCATCGCCAGGATCGTAATCGCTGCGAGCCCATAGGCCGCGACGATAAAGCCGAGATGTAGCGTCTGGGTCATGATCGCGCGACCCGCGGCGTCAGTCGGAGCGGATCGCCCTCGGCGGCGGCGATCATCGTAAGCCGCGCGACGCGCCGTCGCAGGATTTCATTACGGATCGCCATCAGATGCAGCGTCAGGAACAGCAGCGTGAACGCGACCGCCATGACCAGCAGCGGCCACAGCAGTTCGGGCGCGATCGTCGGACCGTCCATCCGAAACACCGAGGCCCGCTGATGCAATGTGTTCCACCACTCGACCGAGAACTTGATGATCGGCAAATCGACCGCGCCGACCAGCGTGAGGATCGCCGCCGCGCGCGCGGCGCGACCAGGATCGTCGATCGAGCGCCAGAGCGCGATCAGGCCGAGATAGAGGATGAACAGCACTAGAACGGAAGTCAGCCGCGCGTCCCAAACCCAATAGGTCCCCCACATCGGCTTGCCCCAGAGCGAGCCGGTCACGAGACAGATGAAGGTGAAGCCGGCCCCCAGCGGCGCGGCGGCCTTCTGCGCGGCGTCGGCGAGCGGATGGCGCCAGACCAAGGTGCCCAGGCTCGCCAGCGCCATCACGCCATAAATGAAGGTCGAGAGCCAAGCCGCGGGGACGTGGATATACATGATCTTGACCGTCTCGCCTTGCTGATAGTCGGGTGGGGCGGCGAAGGCCATGTAGAGTCCGACGACGAACAGCCCCGCCGTCGCGAGCGCCAGCCAGGGCAGCAAGCGACGCGTCAACGCGAGAAAGACGGTGGGATTAGCGAGGCTCCACATCGCTGGTAATTTAGGCCTCGCGCGGTCTAGGGGCAATGTGGCTAGGCGCATTGATGACAGCGCTGGACATCCGGGGAGAGCTCTCAGCCTCAATCTTCGGCGTATTTACCCAGTTGGCGCATCATAGCAAGGATGGATAGGATGCAGCGCGTGTCTAAAAGCTTGAGCGCCTTCGCGGGGGGGATTTCCAGTATGAGCACATATGGCAAGAAATTGGGAAAGATATCGGCGGTCATTCTGGTCCTGATGAGCGTTTCCGCGGTTTGTTCGGCAGCGAGCGCTCAGCAACCTTCGCAGGCACAGATAAGCGCGGTTCGGTCGTCGTGTCGCTCGGACTATATGGCGCATTGCTCGTCTGTTCCGACCGGAGGCAAAGCCTCGTTGGCTTGCCTGCAAAAAAACATCGCCAGCCTTTCACCGGGCTGTAAGACAGCGGTAAACGCGCTTGGGGGTGGGCAGGGCGCGGTTCCGCCCCACGCCGAGCCTGCGGCGGCGCCGGCTGAAACCGCACCCTCGGAATCCGCGCCTCCGACGCCCGCGGCAGCGCCCGCGGCGCCTGTAACTGCGGCGCCCGCGGCTCCCCGGAACTATCCGGCGATGAGTCCGCGACAGGAAGTCCGTATTCTGCGTGGGTCTTGCGGACCGGACTATCGTGCTTTGTGCGGCGGTGTGCCGCTCGGCGGCGGCCGCATCGTCGCTTGCCTCCGCGAAAATGGGCCGTCACTGTCTCCACGGTGCCGCAGCGCTCTCATGGGCGCTCGTCTGCGATAGAACCCTCTCGGGTCGCGATGACGCAAACGGGATAGCGAAAGCGAGCGCGCCATTCGCGCGCCGCGAAGAAGGCCATGCCCGGCCGGCGCGGCCATCAACCCTAACCAAAAATCCATGAGATTCGCCTTTATCCAGGCGCGATACCGGCCTATGTCGGACGCCCCGAGCCTTCTTGGCATCCAAATCACGAGCGCGCCCCATGGCTGACTGGTCCCTGACCCATACTTTTCTCGACGGCGAGTGGTTCGAGGGCAACAAGGCGATCGTCGGTCCGCGCACGCACGCCTTCTGGCTCGGCTCCAGCGTGTTCGATGGCGCGCGCGCCTTCGACGGGCGCACCCCCGACCTCGACCGGCATCTGGCGCGCCTCAACAATTCGGCGAAAACAATGTGGTTAAAGCCGACCATGAGCATCGAAGCGATGGCGGAGCTCACGCGTGAGGGCATGAAAAAATTCGCGCCCGGCGCGCATCTCTATATCAGGCCGATGTATTGGGCCGAGCGCAACGGGGTCGGCACGGTGCCCCCCGACCCGGAGTCGACGCGCTTCTGCCTTTGCCTCTATGAGGCGCCGCTGCCCGAGCCAACGGGCATCTCGATCACCCGCTCCGGCTATGCCAAGCCGCTTGCGATGACGATGCCGATCGACGCGAAGGCCGGCTGCCTCTATCCGAACAACGCGCGCGCGCTGATGGAGGCCCGCACCCGGGGTTTCGACAATTGCCTGCTGTTCGACATGCTCGGCAATGTCGCGGAACTCGCCACGGCCAACATCTTCCTCGCGAAGGACAGCGAAATCCTGACGCCGACGGCCAATGGCTCGTTCCTCGCCGGCGTGACGCGGCGGCGGGTGCTCGCGCTGCTGCGCGAAGACGGCAAGCCGGTGCGCGAGGCGACGCTGAGCTACGCCGATTTCGAGACCGGGGACGAAATTTTCGTCGTCGGCAATTACAGCAAGGTGACGCCGGTTCGCCGCATCGACGCGCGGGACTTGCAACCGGGTCCCGCATTCCGCCGCGCGCGCGAACTCTATTGGGATTATGCCCATTCGGGCTGAGCGCTCGGAGCCCGCATGCCGACACGGCTGACCATTCGTTTCGACTTCGACGGCGAGCGCCGGCTCGGGCCGGGCAAGATCGCGCTGCTGGAGGCGATCGACCGGACAGGTTCGATCTCCGCCGCCGGCCGCGCGCACAAAATGTCCTATCGGCGCGCCTGGCTGCTCGTCGAGGAACTCAACCATCTGTTCGGCCAGCCGCTGGTCACCGCGCGACCCGGCGGCCTGAAGGGCGGCGGCGCAGCGCTGACTTCGGCGGGCGAGCGCATCGTCGCGCTGTACCGGGAAGCGGAAGCCAAAATGAGGCGTTCCGCCGCGCAGGAGATCGCCCATCTCGAAAGCGCGCTGGCGCAGAGCGAGACGCGCCCGGCCGGCTGAGATGCTTCTGTTCCGGGATTCTTTCTCAGTTTTGAGCGATTTCAAGGAGTTGCGAGGCTGGAAATTTCCCATCGACCTCCCCGCGCCTCGATCCGTCAACTGTGGCCGCGGCGCCGGCGCGGGAATTTCGGCCTGCATGAAGCCGTGAGAGTGGTCGAGTTCGTCAGTGAGCCCGAGCGTCCCATCTGCGCCTGAAACTTGCCCTCCATCGTCATCGTATGCGCGACGATGATCGCTTGGCTGATCCGGGCGATCTGCGACCGGACGAAGCCAGCAGGCGGGTCGATCTCGCGGCTCTCGTGTGTCCGGCGATGATCTGCGGCGCCCGTCGAACCGTGAGTTTTTCGACGCGCGCGATATGCGCGACCGAGTGCAGGCTGGTCAGCCGCTGTAATAACCGCAACCGCTGATCCGCCGGCTTGCATCGCGGCGCCACGCGAGTCGCGGGCGGCCGCAGCAGCCTTTGGGTAGCGGGACTTCTTTGACAGCTTGGCCATGGGTCATCGGGACGGTGAATTGCGATGAAAAGGAGAGTAGCATCGATTTAGAAATTCAGAAAGAAAAATCTTGTGATTTTGAAAACAACAAATGCAGGCCGATGAGGATCGACGCCGGCGCGCACGCGCCCGCTAGAGGGCGGGCAGGGGAGAGCGCAAAAGGCCGGCGGCCGATCGCGCGGCGACCTCGCCCGACCGCAACGAACTTTCGATCGATTCCGGCAAGCCGTTTTGGACATAGGCGCCGGCGAGGAAGAGATTGCGCCAAGGGGTTTCGCAAGTCGGGCGCAGCGCATCCTGCGCGGGGGTCGCCAGAAAGCCGGCCCGCCTTTGCCGGATGATCCTCCAGGCGGGCAAGGCGTCCGAAAGGCCGGTCAGCGCGGCGGCGGCGCGCCAGTAGTCGGCGGCGAGCTGTTCGCGCGGCGCGGCCAGCACTGCGCCCGCGTCGCGAACCCCGACCGAAATGCGATCCGGGTAACAGAACATCCACGGGAACGGGCTATTGACGATGCCGAGCACGCGCGGCGCGCCGGGCGGAGGAGGCATCGCGAAATGCACGGTCAGTGTGGCGGCGAATTCCGTCGGCGTGGATATTTCCGGCACCAGTTCGCTCGCGATCCAGGGCGGCACGGCCAGGATGAGCACGTCCTCGGGCGCGAGGTCGATGCGATCGTGCTCGAATTCGAGCGCGACCACCCGATCGCCATCGAATTCGAGTTTGCGAAGATCGCGCTCGAACCGGATCGCGACTTCGCGCCGTCGCAGATGCTTTAGCGCCGGCACGACGAAGGCGCGGGCGAAATCGCCGACCGGAAACATCATCCGCGCCCCGCGTCCGCCGCTGCCGAGGGTTTCGCCGAGCAACGCGCCCGCGAGACGAGCCGAGGCTCGGCTGGGCTCGACATGGAGGGCGGCCTGCGCGAAGGGACGCCAGATCCGTTCCGCGGCCGGCCCCTCGGTCGGCGCGAAATCGGCGACGACAGCGGAAGGGGAGGCGCGCAACAACTTCGCGACTTGAAAATAATCTTTCGCCAGCGTGCGCGGCGCGCGCCGACTCGGGGACAAGACCCACCAGGGGATTCGCCCCGCGTTGGGGCGCAGCCTCCAGCGCTCCCCGCTCGCCATGTCGGCGAAGGGAATTTCGGCCGAGGCCTCCTCTCGCCACTGCTCAGCCGCGCCGATCGCCGCTATCGTCGCCAGCGACGAGCGCCAACTCGACAGCACGAAATAATTGCCGCTGTCGATCGTCAGCCCCATCGCCTCGTCATAAAACGAACGCCGCCGGCCGCCGGCTCGAACGGCCCGCTCGTGGACGACTATATCGATGTCGGAGGCGGCGCTCAGATGGACGGCCGCCGAAAGCCCAGAAAACCCCGCTCCGACAATATGGACCGTAGCGCGCCGCATCATGCCTTATCCGAAGCCTTGACTTGAAAGCGCAGTCGAGAAGAGAGCGCGCCGAGCAAATCGCGCGTCGATAGGCGACAATCAACGCACAAGGGCAGAATCACGGCCGCGGCCGCGACACGGGATGTAAGCCCGGCGATGTTGCGCCGGGCTGACCTCGTCCGCTACCGAACGCAACTCGACGCGTCTGGCGCGCGCTAGGACGCCTGGCGGATCTCGTAGACCGTCACGGCCTCGCTCACGCCGCGCAGCGACGACTGGCGCGCTGTCGCGGTGAATCCCGCCTCGGCGAGGATGCGCCCCACGTTCGCGCTTTCGACGATAGACTTCGTCGCCAGAATGGCGGTCGGATCCGCCAAACCCTGCACGCGTGACGCTACGTTGACCGTCTGCCCGAAATAGTCCTGCCGCTCGTCGAGCATGACGGCCAGGCAGGGCCCCCCGTGCAGCCCGATGTTGAGCGCGAGGTCCTCGCGGCCGACCGCTTCATTGAGCTCCCGCATCGCCGCGCGCATCCGCAGCGCCGCCCGCATCGCGCGGTCCGGCGTCGGAAACGTCGCCATGACCGCGTCGCCGATCGTCTTGACCACCGCGCCGCCCTCGGCCGCGATGCTCGTGAGCAGCGCCGAGAAATGGTCGCGCACCAGATCGAAGGCCACAAGATCGCCGACGCGGTCGTATAGGGCCGTGGAGCCTTCCAGGTCGGTGAAGAGAATCGTCAGATTAGTGATCTTGAAACGCTGATCCGTGTTGAGCGTTCCGGTGCGATAGAGGTCGCGAAAGGTCTGATTGCTGAGCAGGCGTGACGCTGTGAGAAAGGGCCGGCGGCGCCCCAGCAATTCGTGCATCGCATCGCAGGAAATCCAAAGGCCGGGGATTGTCCGCTTGGCCGACCTGTTGTCGAAGGTGATTCGCGCCGGCCCCGGGCGCAGCGACAACGTGCCCTTGTGGGCGTGGATGTCGTTGAAGACGACAGACAAGCTGCGGCGCTCGGTCGTCTCGTCGCCGGAGACATCGAGAAATTGCGACGTGTGGGTCACAGGATCGAACACGATGAAGAACCCGCGCGAAAGCGAGAGCGACATCGTGGCTCTTTCGCCCGCGGGAAGTTCCATGACGTCGAGCGTGATGCGTCCGACAATCTCCCCGATGTCGTCCGGAAGGTCGATGCCCGAGCTCCAGAAGATCTGCCGCATATATTCCGCGAGCGGCAGCGCGTCGGGTTCATGCGCGGCGATGTGGCGGACGCGCGGATTCACGGTGAAGCTCACCTCCACCAGATCGTCGAGCGTTGGCTCGACGGTCGCCGCGCAGAACGAACAATGATACTCGGAACGATCCAACCCCTTGAGCGCGAACCCCGATTCGAGGACGCCGCTGCAGCCCGGACAGAGCATGTTCCAGGACAGATCGAACAATCCGATCCGGGCCGCGTGCAGCAGGCCGCCGATGATCGCGTCTTCGCCCAGACCCTGCGCTGTAGCGAACGCGAGCGGGTTGAGCCTGTTCAGGGCGCGGTCCGAGCCGGTCTCGACAAGTTCCTTCATAGATGCGACCACGGCCGGGTCAGTCGATTGCCGCAACGTATCCCAAAGCGCCTCTACGTCTTCCATCACGCCTCCGAGCCAAACAGCGCGCTCGCACGAGATCGCGCCGCTTGAAAGCTAAATTTCATCTCGGATGAATTTATCATGGACGGGAACAAAAGGCAAACACAGGAGGACGGCTCGAAGCTATCCTACCGCTGCCAGCGCCCTTTGCCACCCCGTCGGAGACGGCTGGGTGCGCTCACCGAATTAAGTGCAAAGACACGCGCTTAATTCGGCCAAAAGCGAACCACGCGCGTCATTGTGGCGTTCGGTTGGCTAGAGCGTGCAGCTTTATTCGCCCTGCCGGGCGGAGGATTTTCCGTGCCGGCAGTCGCGGATGACAGCAGCTTCAATTTGCCGTGGGCTGAGGAAGGTACATTCGTCGAGGGGATGTGCCGGAGGGGCGCCTTTCGCTACACGGAAAAGATTGCCGGCCGTTCGACCCGAGCACATCGCTTTCGCCACTCTCGGCGAGTTTGGTCAGGGCGTAGGCTCGCGTGGTCTCGAACAGCCGGAAGCGGACCTGTCCGTCGCCGACATTCGCTGTCACCAGCGACTTCATGACCAGGCTCTCTACGATAAATGCAATGTCCAACGAGATTCTGTCTGAACCGGCGACCACGGCGATCGCCGTCTCCAGCGTGAAGTCGCCGACGAGGATCGCGAGCCGTCGGAAGACCGTCTGCTCCTCCTGGCTGAGCAGTTGGTAGCTCCAGTCGAGCGCGGCGCTGATGGTCCGGTGCCGGGGCGGAGCCAAACGATGGCCGCCGCCTAGCAAGGGCATCTGGTTGTCCAGACGCGCTGCGAGTCCGCGGACGCCGAACGTATCGACGCGAGCGGCAGCGAACTCAATGGCGAGCGGGACGCCATCCAGCTTGCGGCAGATGCCAGCAGCTCCCGGCGCATCCGTGTCGCTCAGCTCGAACTCGTTCATCGTTGCCGTCGCGCGCTCGACAAAGAGCTGGACGGCGGGAAACCGGAGAGCCTCGGCGGCGTCGAGCCGGATCGATTCGGGCGGGCTATCCAGCGCCGACAGACGGTGCACGCGCTCGCCCTCGACGTCCAGCGGCTCGCGACTGGTCGCCAGGACCTGGACGCCGCGTGAGCCTCTCAGGATCGCAATAGCAAGAGCGGCCGCTGGCTCGATCAAATGCTCGCAGTTGTCGAGCACGAGCAACATCTGCCTGTCCTTCACGGCGGCGATCAGGCTGGGGAGCGGATTGTCGGATCGAATCGTGAGCTTCAGCGCCGAGGCCAAGGCCGTCGGTACGAGGCGCGGGTCGGTAATCGACGCCAGATCGATCTGCCAGATACCGTCGTCGTAGGCGCCGATCAGCCGCTCGGCGGCGGCGACCGCGACGGACGTCTTGCCGATGCCAGCGGGTCCGACGATTGTGAGCAGGCGCTCCCGAGCCACTCGGTCAGCTATCTTCGCGACGACCTCGGAGCGCCCTATCAAGGGCGTTATTCGGGTCGGAAGATTGTGCTGGTATGTCGATGCGGCCGGCTGCGGCTCCAAAGGAACGGCCGCGTTTTCGGCCTCGACCGGCGCGACGAACCGATAACCTTGCCCCGGGCTGGTGTCCAGATAGCGGCGCCCGTCGCGCCCGTCACCAAGCGCCCGCCGCAGGGCGGCGACCTGGCACTTCAAATTACCTTCGGCCACATGGGTGTCGGGCCAGACGCGGCTGATCAGTTCTTTCTTGCCGACGAGTTCGCCGGGTCGTTCGACGAGCGCGATCAGGATTTCCAACGCGCGGCTGCCGAGATGGACCGGCGTCTCGCCGTCGAGCAAGAGCCGCCGGCTTGGAAGCAAGCGAAAGGAGCCAAACGAAATCGCGGGAGCGCCAGAGCCTTTGATCGGGTCTCCTTCTTTCGAGAAATCGTGGCGTGTTTGGGGGCTCTCTGCCTGTCCCTCGGCTTCGAGGGAAGGGCGCCAATCGAATCGATGCGGCCGGAGCCCCTCCGCAAGCGGAGAATGTTGGCGAGGCGTTGATACGGCGATGGTCACAATGCCCTCCTAGCCGACTCGCAGGAGTCGAGCGCCGTTGTGCTGCATAGGCTTTCCAAAGCAGCGCACAGTGAAGAGTCGTCATCGACGACGTATACGACCCCGTTATCATTGGTCTCGAAGGACGTCGCCAACATTGGAACTGCACTCATGACGTGCCTCCTCTGGCTACTGGCGCGATAGAATTGCTGGTGGCGGTGAGGTAGATTCTCTGATCTCGAGGGTACAAGGCAGCTTCGCTCTGACAGGCCCACCTGCATTGCCCGCAATGCGCCCTGACAGTTGATTCCAGGCGAGCGACGACATTTCTTTGACCGGTTGGCGCAGCGTGCTCACATAGGGATGAAGAGCCGTCATCCACTCCGAATCATCGAAACCGAGCACCGAGATTTCTTCGGGGAATGCCAAGCCCACATTTCGAATAGCTTGGACGGCCCCCAGCGTGGCTACATATGCCAGGGCAAAGACTGCGGTCGGACGAGTCTTCCTGAGAAGCACAGGCTCGAGCGCTCGGCGACAGCCCTCGATCGTCCAGCTCCCGTTGATCACTTGCTTTCGGCTTGCAGCTCCAGCCTCGGCGAGCGCAGTGTAAAAGCCCTCGGCGCGATCGGATATGTTTTCGAGCTCGGTCGACGTTACCAAGATCGCTATGTCGCGGTGCCCGAGCTCCAGCAGGTGCCTGGCGCCGCGATACCCCGCGTCCCGACTATCCGCCGTGATGGTATCGAAACCGTCGAAGCCAAAACCCCGGTCTACCAGCACAGTCGGGATGCCCGCGATGAATGGCAAGGCGCCTTCGCTTATGCCGTCCCGGGTGGGCGCAATGATCAGCCCATCCACTCGACGGGCGGTAAGGCCTTGAATGCGCTCGGCTTCGCGTATCTCTGTTTCATTGCTGCCGACGAGGAGGGTCTGAAAATTGCTGGTCGCGGCCAGCTGGTCGATATGGTAGAGAAGCTCTCCGAAGAACGGATTCATGAGATCGGGAACAACGATTCCCACAGAGCGCGATTGTTGCGATCTGAGGCTGGCCGCTATCTGATTGGGTCGATAGTCGAGCGCTTCGACAGCCCTGAGAACCCTCCGCCGCAAATCCGGCGCCACGGTACGCCGACCCGTGAGCACGTTTGAGACCGTCCCTGGGGCAACGCCCGCCATCTCGGCGACATCCTTTATCGTCGAGGGCTTGCCGCTCTTCGGCTTATTGGCTCTTGGGCCGCCTCGCGATCGGTCCTTCATCGGTCGCTCGCTTGGCGCAATTCTCCGATTGGCGAAAGCTTAGAAGGAAGAGACATTTTCCTACCCTGCGGCAAAATCGATTTTACTTCCATCACGCGGCAAAAACGATTTTGCACCAAAAACGATTTTGGTGCAAAAACGATTTTCTGTCAAGAAGAGCAATTTTGGCCGCTTGACACGAAAGGAAAGACACGCGAGCATTTTGACCAATCGGTCAGGAATTGCGCACCGCTCAATAGGAGCCGTCATGTCCATCGTCCCCCAGCCCTCGGGAATGGCCGACATCGCGCCGGGTCGCCTCGACGGCGCGATACTCGAAGCGAACTTCGCCGACCTTCATCCCCCGCTGAGCTTTCACGAAGCGCACGTCGAGGCCGACCGCTGCTATTTCTGTTTCGACGCGCCGTGTCAGCAGGCCTGCCCGACGTCGATCGACATTCCTCTCTTCATCCGCCAGATCTCCGCCGACAACGCGCTCGGCGCGGCGCGCACGATTCTGGAAGCCAACATCATGGGCGGGATGTGCGCGCGGGTCTGTCCGACCGAAACGCTGTGCGAGGAGGCGTGCGTGCGCGAGCACGCCGAAGGCAAGCCGGTTCGCATCGGCCTGCTTCAGCGTCACGCGGTCGACGCGCAAATGGCGACGGGGAAGCAGCCCTTTGTCCGCGGGGCGCCGACGGGCAAGCGCGTCGCGATCGTCGGCGCGGGACCGGCAGGCCTCGCCTGCGCGCACGCGCTCGCGGCTGCGGGCCACGAGGCGACCATCCTCGAGGCGCGCGAGAAGCCGGGTGGGCTCAACGAATACGGCATCGCCGCGTACAAGACGCCGGACGATTTCGCGGCCAAGGAAGCGGCCTTCATTCTTTCGATCGGCGGCATCGAGGTGAAATACGGCCTCGCCCTCGGCCGCGATTTCACGCTCGACGAATTGCGCGGGGATTTCGACGCGGTGTTTTTGAGCCTCGGGCTCGGCGCCACAAACAAGCTCGGGCTCACCGGCGAAGAAGCGCTCGTCAACGTCGCGGACGCGGTCGATTGGATCGCCGAACTCCGGCAGGCGCCCGACCTGTCGACACTGCCGATCGGCCGGCGGGTCGTCGTGGTCGGCGGCGGGATGACGGCGGTGGACGCCGCCGTGCAGTCGAAGCGGCTGGGCGCCGAGATCGTGACCATGGTCTATCGCCGCGGCATCGACGATATGAAGGCGAGCGCTTATGAGCGCGAACTAGCGCAGACCAGCGGCGTCACGATCCGCCCCTGGGCGAAGCCGATCCGGTTGGAAGCCCACGAAGGCACGGTGAGCGCCGTCGTCTTCGAACGCACGCGCATGGAGGAGGACGGGCTGGTCGGGACCGGCGAGGCGTTCCGGGTCGACGCCGACGTCGTGTTCACCGCGATCGGCCAAAAGGGAACGCTTGGCATCTTCGGCGCGGAATCGCCGGAACTCAAAGACGGCAAGCTCGTCGTCGACCAGCAGCGCCGCACCAGCTTGAAGGGCGTCTGGGCGGGCGGCGATTGCGTGGCGGGCGGACTCGATCTGACGGTCAGCGCGGTCGAGGACGGCAAACAGGCGGCGCGCTCGATCGACGCAGCCCTGCGCGGGTGATTTGCCCCCTCTCCCGCTCTTCGCGGGAGCGGGCCGGGGTGAGGGTCGTGGGGATTGTGACGGCCCTCATCCGGCTCGCTACGCTCGCCACCTTCTCCCGCAAGAGCGGGAGAAGAGAAAACAGAGGAGGACGAAATGGTCGATCTTCGCACCGATTTCCTGGGCATGAAGTCGCCGAACCCGTTCTGGCTCGCCTCGGCGCCGCCGACCGACCGCAAGACCAACGTCGAGCGCGCGTTCCGCGCCGGCTGGGGCGGCGTCGTCTGGAAGACGCTCGCCGAAGCCGGGCCGCCGATCGTCAATGTTTCGGGCGCGCGCTACGGCGGCCTCCATGGGCCGGACCGCCGCTTGATCGCGTTCAACAACATCGAGTTGATCACCGACCGCGATCTCGAGATCAACTTGGCTGAGATCAAGGAGGTCAAGCGCGCGTGGCCCGATCGCGCGCTCGTCGTCTCGCTGATGGTCCCTTGCGACGAGGATTCGTGGCAGAGAATCCTAGCCCGCGTTGAAGAGACGGCATGCGACGGTGTCGAGCTCAATTTCGGCTGTCCGCACGGAATGTCCGAGCGCGGCATGGGCTCGGCGGTCGGCCAGGTGCCGGAATACATCGAGATGGTCACGCGCTGGTGCAAGGCGCACACGCGCATGCCTGTCATCGTCAAGCTGACGCCCAACATTACCGACATCCGCCGCCCCGCGCAAGCCGCCAAGGACGGCGGCGCCGACGCGGTCTCGCTGATCAACACGATCAATTCGATCATGGGCATCGATCTCGACGCGATGACGATCGCTGACTCAGTAGACGGCAAGGGCACGCATGGCGGGATGTGCGGCCCGGCGGTCAAGCCGATCGCGCTGTCGATGGTTTCGGAAATCGCCAGGGACAAGGAAACGCGCGGCCTGCCGATTTCGGCGATCGGGGGCATCACCACCTGGCGCGACGCGGCCGAATTCATTGCGCTGGGCGCCGGCAACGTCCAGGTCTGCACGGCCGCGATGACCTATGGCTTCAAGATCGTGCAGGAGATGGTTACGGGTCTCGCGGGGTTCATGGAGTCGAAGGGCTATTCTTCGATCGAGGATTTTCGTGGCCGCGCCATCCCTACTGTCACGGATTGGCAATATCTGAACCTGAACTATGTCGCCAAGGCCGAGATCGATCAGGACCTCTGCATCAAATGCGGGCGTTGCCACATCGTCTGCGAGGACACTTCGCATCAGGCGATCTTCGCGACCGTGAACGGGACGCGGAAGTTCGTCGTCAATGAGGCCGAATGCGTCGGCTGCAATCTCTGCGTGCTCGTCTGCCCCGTCGAGAACTGCATCACGCTCGTGCACAAGACCGAAGGCGTCGATCCCCGCACCGGCCTCGCCTATGACCGGCCCCCGGCGAACTGGACGGCGCATCCGAACAATCCGGGCGTGGCCAAGCCGGTGGAACTGGCGGGGTAGCGCGGCCGCGCCCCTCGAGACTACGCGGCCTTGGCTGCCCGCGCCCGCTCGCGCGCCCGCGCCGCAAGGAGCTCGGTCGGGTCTTTGCCCAGGCCGACCGCCGTAGCGTCTCTCAGATCGTGCCGACCCAGGCCGATATCGGCAAGGTCGCGATCGTCGAGCGAGGCCAGCATGGCGAGGTCGCGGCGCGCCTGGGCGACGCGCGCCGGCCAGAGGCAAGCGTGGACGATAAAGGACAGGGCAAGCTTCGGCATCGGCGTTCTCCTTGGCCGATATTCTGCTGCGCGCCCTCTCGCCAAGCCAGAAACAGTCCGGTACAGTTCGACCAAACTGTACTGCTACACTCCCCGGACAGTTCGAGGGCTTATGGACGCGCCTTTTCGCAATCCTCCCGTGGCGGCGACGCGCGTGGGTCTGGTCATGGCGGCGGTCCGCTCGCGCATCGACGCCCGCGCTATCGGCCGTGGAGCCAAATTGCCGTCGGTGCGCAAATTCGCCGAGCAACTCGGTGTTTCCAAATCGACGGTCGTGGAGGGCTATGACCGGCTCGCAGCCGAGGGCATCGTGGAGGCGCGGCGCGGTTCGGGATTTTACGTCGCGACGGCTTCGCCGCCGCTGGTGCTGGCAGCGGCGCCGCCGAGCCTCAATCCCGGCATCGATCTGGCCGCCATCATGCGCAACGCTCTGGAGTCGCGCCCCGAAATGTTGCAACCGGGCGCGGGATGGCTTCCCGAAAGCTGGCTGCCGCTCGAGTCCGTCGAACGCGCCCTGCGCGCGGTCTCGCGCGGACCGGCTTCGGCGAAGCTGCGCTACGATCCCCCGCGCGGCTTGGAATCGTTGCGAAGGCTCATCGCGGCGCGGTTGACCGAGCGCGGCGCGCCGGTCGATCCGGCTCAGGTCCTGCTTACGGATTCGGCCACGCAGGGGCTCGATCTCGCGGCGCGATTCTTCCTGTCGCCGGGCGATTGCGTCGTCATCGACGATCCGCATTATTTCAACATCGTGCAACTGCTGGACGTGCACCGCGCGAAAATCGTGCTCGCGCCCTTTCTGCCCGACGGTCCCGACCTCGCGGCGCTGGAATCCGTGTTCGCGGAACATCGGCCCCGGCTGTATCTGACTGTGGCAGGGCCGCATAACCCGACCGGCGCCGCCTTGTCGCCGTCCCATGCGCATCGCGCGCTCCAGCTGGCGGAACGCCATGATGTCGTCATTCTCGAAGACGACATCTACTGCGATTTCGAGCCGACGCCGTCACCGCGTCTGGCCACTTTCGACGGCTACGATCGCGTCGTTCAGGTCGGCGGCTATTCCAAAACGGTCTCGGCCGCATTGCGGACCGGTTATATCGCGGCGAGGTCCGACTGGGCGGACGCGCTGGTCGATCTGAAGCTCGCGACGTCGCTCGGCCATTCCAGCCTCGCTGCGAACATCTTGTATCGCGTGCTGACGGAGGGGTCGTACCGGCGCCATATCGACGCGTTGCGCCCTCGTCTGGCCGAGGCGATCGGGCTGACGATCCGACGGCTGAAGAGCCTCGGCGTGACGCCCTGGATCGAGCCGCGCGGCGGCATGTTTCTCTGGGCGCAGCTTCCCGACGGCCTGGACGCCGTCGACGTGGCGAAGGCGGCCTTGGAGGAGAACGTCGTGTTTGCGCCGGGCCGTGCGTTCAGCCCGAGCCTGCAATGGCGCGACCACATGCGTTTCAATGTCGCGCTGAGCGCCGAGCCACGCGTATTCGATTCGCTGGATCGCGCGATGAAGCGCGCGAAGAGCCAGGGTCAGTAGAATGGACGGGACAGCCATGGGTTGCGATCTGCGACTTCCGCCCGGCGGTTCGATCGCATCGGCGTTCCCGCCCTCTATACGTCGTTGCGTTTTGGAACCGCATGGCTGGAGGCGCTCCGGCCGCTAAATTTCGCGGCGGCTACTTCGTCTGGCTTCCGAGCCTCTCGACCGCCCGGACCAAGCGTTCGTCACGCTGCTGTGCGTAGTAATTGTTGATCGCGAAGAACGCCCAGATCGTGGCGGGAAGCCAGCCGATCAGGGTCAATTGCAGCAGTAGACAGATGAAACCGGACAGAACCATTCCCATCGTGAAAAATGACAGCCAAGGCAGGAACAGTGCGATGACGTAACGCATGGAGAACCCTCCTTCCCGGAGAAGTCGCCGAGGAGCGGTCCCTCTTCTCTCATCTTCACGCCGGCTTGGCCAGTTGCGCCGAAGCCGCGCACAATTTCACGCCGGCGGGGGACGCGTCCCGCTGTTCAAACCCGCCCGGCCTCCCAGCCGATGATCGCCTGCTTTCGCGCGAGGCCCCAGTGGTAGCCGGTGAGCGCGCCCGAGCGACCCAATACGCGATGACAGGGGACGACGAAGGAGATCGGATTGCGGCCGACCGCGGCGCCGACCGCGCGTGCGGCTTTCGGCTTGCCGATGCGGCGCGCGATGTCCGAATAGGTCGTGGCGCGCGCCATCGGCACCGCCAACAGCGTCTCCCAGACGCGCAGTTCGAAATCGCTGCCGATCAGGACGATTCTGAGCGGCGTTTCGGGCCGCCATTGGTTCGGATCGAAGGCGCGTGCGACAAAGGGCGCGGTCGCATCTGGATTCGCGATGAATTTCGCACGAGGCCAGCGCCGTTGCATGTCTGCGAGCGCGGCCTCGCGTTTTCCCTCGTCGACGAAGCCGAGACCCGCGAGGCCGCGCGGCGCGGCGACGACGATCGTCTCGCCGAACGGCGAATCGTGGAACCCGAAGGCGAGCATCAGGTCGTCGCGGCGGTAGTCCCCGGGAGTCATCGCCTCGTGGGTGACGAAGAGATCGTGCAGTCGGCTCGGTCCGGAAAGGCCAACGTCATAGGCCGTATCCAGCACCGTCGCCGAATCGCGCAACAGTTCGCGTGCGCGTTCGATGGTGATCGCCTGCAGGAACGCCTTGGGCGTCAGCCCTGCCCAGCGCTTGAAGACGAACTGGAGATGCGAGGCGGAAAGGCCGACGTGCTCGGCGATCGCCTCGATGGACGGCTGGTCGCGCCAGCGGGTCGAGATGAACTCGATCGCGCGCTTTACGGTCAGATAGTCGGCTCCGAGAGCGACCGGGCTTGAAGGTATGTCGAGCATCAGAAACGTCCGTTGGGTGCAATGCGCATCATGACGTTTTCCGGACGCGACGCCACCCGAAAACGACGTAGCCGCGTCTCACCGCGAATCGATGACGGCGCACCAGCCGAACTGGAGCAGCGGTAGGGCGTCCCTGGCAAAGGTTTCGAGGTCGGCGACGAGGGCCGGCGTTCGGAGCCGATCATCGGGAATCGGCCGCCTGCAAATTATCGAGTTCAGCCGCAGCACCGCGGCGATTTCCGCGTCCTCGACGCCCTCGAAGCCCCGCGGCAGGCGCTTCATCGCGTAGTCATCCGAGAGTTTCAGACCTGTCCCGGCGAGCTTCGCCAGCATCGCTTTCCATGTCTTGGGCGTGCGCACGATCGCGGCGCGGATGCGCGCCAGTTTATCCGGCTCGAGGTCGTAGAAGCCTGCCGCGGTGAAACAGCCGTCGATGGCGACGTGAACGTAAAACAATCCGGGATCGTTCTTGCCCCCGCCCCGCGTCAGCACGGCGCCGACGTTGGTCTTGTAGGGGCTCTTGTCCTTGGCGAAACGCACGTCGCGATGAATGCGGAACACCGACGTCTTGCGGTCGCCCCGGAGCGGAATTTTCGCCTTCGTGAAAGCGGCCGAAAGGTCCTCGACGAGTTCGCCCACCGGCGTGTGGAGGTCGTCCTCATAGGTCGCGCGATTGGCCTCGAACCATTCCTTGTTCTGATGAAAGCCGAGCGCCTTCAGAAATGGCAGCGCCTTCGGTCCGAAGCCTTGGAAAGCCATCGTTTTGCCCCCGCTCGTTTTGCACCCCCCGGCGCCCCACCCCTAACTCTCCAAACCTCAGATCCCCGCGTACATTCGACCGGCGTTGAAAATCCCCTCGGGATCGAAGCTCGCCTTGATCCCCTTCGTCAACCGCGCGAGCGCCGGAGAAAGCGGCTCGAAAACATCGCGCGCCCGCAGCGGATCGGGTCCTCGCATCAGCGTCGCATGGCCGCCGAGGCCCGCGACGCCCGCGCGCACCGCCAGCGCCGCCGCTTCGGTCGGGTCGGTCGAAACCCAGACGAGGCCGCCGCCCCAATCGAGCAGCGAATCCCTGGCGACCGCGCCCAGCCGCGCGAGGAATCCGCCGCCCGCCGAGGGCCTCACGCTGACGCGCCAGATCGCGCGCTCGCGCGGATCGGCGAGGAATTCGACGTCGCGGACGGCGCGCCAGATGCGCTGCGACTCCTCGCCCGTCAGCGCATGTTTGGCCCCGAAATCGGCGAGCAGCGCGATCAGCTTTTCAGCGCGGTAATCCACCGAGTCCTGAAAGCCCTCGATCCGGATCAAAGTACGCGGAAATTCGCGTCCCATCCCGGCATGGATCGTCGCCGCGCCGCTGACGGCGAAGGGCGAACCCAGCGCGGCCGTCATCGCTGCGGTCGCCGCGGCGTCGTCCAGCCGGCGGATGACGATCGTCGCCTCGGCCTCGGGTCGCGGCAGCAGCTTGAACGTCGCTTCGAGGATCAGGCCGAGCGTGCCGTGCGCGCCGCAATTGATCTTGACCAGGTCGAGCCCGGTGACGTTCTTCATCACGCGGCCGCCCGAGAAGATGACGTCAGCGCGCCCGTTCACCAGGCGCAGGCCGAGCAGGCTGTCGCGGAGGGCGCCCGCGCTGATCCGCCGGGGTCCGGAGAGCGCCGTCGCGACAAGGCCGCCGACGGTCGGTTCCCCGGCGGTCCCATAGAGCGTGCGCGGATCCATCGGCTCGAACGGCAGGATCTGATTGTGCGCGGCGAGCGAGGCTTCGATCGCCGCGAGCGTAGTTCCCGCCCTCGCGCGCAACACCATTTCGGCCGGTTCGTGAAACACGATCCCCTGCAATCGCGCCGTCGAAAGCCGCAGGGCGCCTTCGGGCGGACGGCCCAGGCCCGCACGCGATCCGCCGCCGACGATGTCGAGCGCGCCGCGTCCACGTCCGCGCACCATTTCCGCCGCCTCGGCTTCGTCGGCGGGAGCGAGCGCGTCGAGGGTCACGCGGCGCCGCCCTTCGCGTCGAGCCCAGCCTCGTGAGGTGGAAGGGTACCGCCCTTCCCGTCATGGCCGGGCTTGTCCCGGCCATCCACGTCCAGACACCGATTGTCATTCGGCGGGTCTTGTACCTCCCCTCCCACGTAGATGGCCGGGACAAGCCCGGCCATGACGGCCCTGTTGCGGCTAATCCTTTCCTTGCGCGACAGCTCCCACATCATACCGTCACCGGACGCGGCGCGATTCCCCGCACCCCGAACACGCGGCGATAGCGCGTTATCTCCTCGGGCGGCCCCAGTTCCTTGTTTGGATTGTCGGAGAGTTTCACCGCGGGCCGGCCATCCGCGCTCACCACCTTGCAGACCAGCGAGATCGACCCGAGTTCGCCGTCGACCCCCGCTGGCGCGCAGTCGCTGAAATCGTTGGTCAGGTTGGTGCCCCAGCCGATCGACACGGTGATCTGGCCGCGTAGTGCGCGGACCGCGTCCTCGATGGACTCGATGTCCATCGCGTCGGAGAGCACCATCAGTTTGTCGCGGGGATCGCGGCCCCGGCGCCTCCACCAGGCGATCAGTTCGCGCGCCGCGGCCACGGGCTCCTTGGAATCCGGGCGCGCGCCCTTCCAGTCCGCGACCCAGTCGGGCGCCTGTTCGAGAAACGCCGTCGTGCCGAAGCAATCGGGCAGAACCACGAGCAGATTGCCGCCATACATGCGCGCCCAGTCGCGCAACACTTCGTAAGGCGCGTCGCGCAGCGCCGAATCGTCCTCGGCGAGCGCGGCGTAGACCATCGGCAATTCGTGGGCGTTGGTGCCGATCGCCTCGAGGCCGGTGTCCATCGCGTGCTTGACGTTGGACGTGCCGATGAAATTCGGACCGAGCCCTTCCTGCAGCGCCTCGACGCACCAGCGCTGCCAGAGAAATCCGTGGCGGCGTCGGGTGCCGAAATCGGAGACGCGCAGCGGGCCTTCGGCCGCGAGCGCGCGCAGGCGTTCGACCTTGCTCCAGAGCTTGGCCTTCGCGCGCGCATAGAGCACGTCGAGAGCGAACCGGCTCATGCCTCGCATCGCCGCCCGTGCGCGGAGTTCGTTGATGATGGCGAGCGCAGGAATCTCCCACATCGTGGTTTGCGCCCAGGAACCTTCGAACCGCAACTCGTATTGCCCGTCTCGGCGCGTCAGCTCGTATTCCGGCAGCCGGAACCCGGCGAGCCATTCCATGAACTCCGGCTCGAAAATCTGCTTGGCGCCATAGAAACTGTTGCCGGCGAGCCAGATCAATTCGTTCTTCGCCAGGCGCAACGTGCGCGCATGATCGAGCTGATCGGTCAGCACCCGCTCGTCGACGATCTCGGCGAGCCGCACGCTCGAAGTTCGGTTGATCAGCTGGAAAGTGACTTGGCGGCGGCCGTGCAGCTTCCAGATCATCTGCAGCATGAGAAGCTTATAGAAATCCGTGTCGAGCAGGGTGCGCACGATCGGATCGATGCGGAAGGTATGGTTGTAAACGCGCGTGGCGAGATCCGGGATCATCCCGCGAGCTTAGGCGGCGCGGCGCGGGCCGACAAGGGCGGGCGGCCTCCAGCGGCGCCTCGATTTCGAGCACCCCGGTTCCTCGGTTCGCGTAATCCACATCATCGCAGAGGAAGTCTTAGCCCGCTCGTTCCGGGGCGGCGGCGCGCCGAGCCCCGATCCTCGACCGGCGGTGCGCCGGTAAAGGAAGGGGCGGAATTATGGAGCGCCTCCAAGCTCTTTGGCAAGCTTTTCCAAATCTGAGCTGTTTTGCTCCAAG
>Ga0209773_10000130_pt1 | contig 21737 bp, 18 predicted proteins | sample BogFormECP14_OM1_FD_188244 | JGI IMG/M metagenome (GOLD analysis project Ga0209773, IMG submission 188244) | Bog forest soil microbial communities from Calvert Island, British Columbia, Canada - ECP14_OM1 (SPAdes) (version 2) | ecosystem: Environmental > Aquatic > Freshwater > Wetlands > Bog ... | reverse complement strand
GCAAGCCCCCAACCCAACCGGGAATAATCACACGAACAAAACAGCCCACGGCTCAGGCCGATCCATCCCAAACTTCCACCTCCTCAACGCCATCGAAACCTGCCACGACCTCTTCACCCGATACGGCGGACACGCCCACGCCGTAGGCTTCTCACTTCCCTCTTCCGCCGTCCCCGAACTCCGCCAGCGTCTCGAAGCCTACGCCAGAGCAAACCTCGCAGAAGACAAGCTAGGAAGCCCGCTCACCATCCACGCCAGCCTGCCACTCGACCGCATCACCCCCGCGCTCTTCACCTGGCTGCGCCGCATGGAACCCTGCGGCATGGGCAACGAAGAACCCGTCTTCGCCGCCCAGAACGTGCGCGTAGCATCGCCGCCACGCTTCATCAAAGACAAACACATCCGCCTGCAACTAGCCCAGGGCCCGCGAGCGATCACATTCCCGGCAATAGGCTGGCACTGGGCCGAACGCATCCGCGAAATGAACATCGAGCAGGACAGCATTATCCATCTAGCCTACAAACTGCGAGAAAACGACCACCCCGAATTCGGCGGATTAGAACTTGAAATCTGCGACATAGAAATAGCTCACTAACACTCTCGGAGCCCTGCCTCCAAGTGTTGTCATCCTGACCCTCACTGAAAGCCAACCACCCTAAAAGCTGTCATCCTGAGCGGAGCGCAAAGCGCGCAGTCGAAGGACCTGCTTTTCGGATCGATCAGCACGAAAACGGGTGCCCCATCCTGACAAAGTCAGGGTGGGAAAGCAATACCTCGCCTAACCTGTCTTACAAATTGTCCTTGAACATAAGAGGGATGATATATATGTTGCGGTGGGTTTAGACACCAACATAGTTAATCCTAATTAACATGCAGACGCACTAAAAGGAGAGAGAGGCAATGGGAAAGCATGCCAAGCGTGTCATGGTGATAAGATGCAATGCCACCGATACTTCTGTGAAACCACCGACAATATACAAGGCTGGCAAGTACGAGTATTCATTCCCTAATGACAGTCTGAAGCCGCAGCTGGTAGCTCTAGCTATCGCGGCGTATCGAGAGGACAACGACATTCCGGCGACCGTGATAGTTACAACTACAGAATCAACAATACAGAATAGGTAACACAATGGACCGGCGGAAGAGCCGGATCCAATAAGTGCAGGCGCATCTGAGTTAACCCATGTCTCAGTTAGAAATGTGGGTTAACTCCCACGGAACTCCAAATCCACAACCACCCGCCCAGCCCGATCACTAGCAAACGCAACACACCCACGCGCACGAGCCCACTCCCGCGAAGCAATCAACAACCGCCGAGCAACATCGCCCCCGCGAAACGCAGGCCGAACAAACAACCCTTCCACATAGCCGGTGAGCTTCCCTTCCAACCCTACAACATCCTGTCGCAAAGAAAGCTCAGCTACGCCAATCAACAACCCATCATCCTCAGCCACCAGAACGGCTTCAGGCTCCTCCAGCGACCCCGCAAAGAAAGCGGCAATCTCCACATCATGATCATCGCCATCGGGCCAAAGCTCACGCCGCATCGCCAGCCATTCCGAGGCATCCTCCGGCCCGATCTCTCGAACAATCACGCCACATTCCCAAACGGATCTTCAAGCGAAGGACTCTGCGGCGTGAACAACTCCGCCCCGCTCTCCGTCACATGCATGTCATCCTCAAGACGCACGCCAAACTCGCCGCGAATATAAACACCCGGCTCATCGGAAAACACCATGCCCGCGCGCAGCACCGGATTCAGTTCCCACCCGAACATATTGTTCTTCACCAGATACGACCACTCGTGCATATCCATGCCCATCCCATGGCCCACGCGATGCGTAAAGTACTTGAACCCGGGCCCGTACCCCGCATCCACAATCACCTTGCGCGCCGCCGCGTCCACGTCAGCCAGCGCAACTCCTGGCTTCGCCGCCGCCAGCGCAGTCGACTGCGCCTTACGCACGGTATCGAAGACGGATTTCATCTTGTCCGTAGCCTTCCCCAGCACAAACGTGCGCGTAATGTCCGACGTATAGCCTTCCACCGAGCAGCCATCATCCATCATCAGAATCGTGCCTTCGCGAATCGTCTGCGGCTGTATCGAGCCATGCGGAGAAGCCGTGAACTCCCCGATATTCAGACTCGCCTCACCCTCAAACCCAACCTTCTGATAACCAGCCTGTATCAACCGACGAACATCGCGCGTCGTCATGCCTTCCTGCAGCGACTGATACACCGCCCGATACACCAGCAGCGTCGCCCGGCACGCGAGCGCAATGCAGTCCAGTTCATGCTGATCCTTGATCATGCGGCAACCCGCTGTCACCGGAAGCGCGCTGACGAAATGAAGCTGAGGCCCAGCCTTCGCCAAGCTGTCCGCAAAAATGAACTTCATATTTTCGTCGAGACCGACCGTCCCCGACGCGATCCCGCGATCCTTCAGCCCTTTCACCGTCAGAGCAAACGGATTCTCGTCCTCCTGCCACGTCAGAACATCCGCATCCTTGGCAAACGGCCCCGCGCCGAGCAGTTCCCTCGCCCGGTCCTCTTCAAACGCCGGACAAACGACAAACGGCTTCGCCTTCACCGGAATCACCAGCGCCCAGAAGCGCTCGCTTGCGCCAAACCGAATATTCGCAAAGTAAACCGACGAGGTCGCACTATTCGAAAGAATGATGGCGTCGATCTTGTTCGCAGCCATCAACTGTCGCGCCCGCTCGATGCGAGCCAACCGCTCGTCGTTTGTAAATGGTTTAGCCTGCCCCGAAAGATCAGACAAAGCAGCAATCGCAGGCGGAACAGAAGCGGCAGGCGCACTCCCCTGCTGCGCCCGAGCATCAGCCCGCAAAGCAAGCAGAGCCGCGGCAGAAGAACTCCACAAAAAATTCCGGCGTGAAAACATACCCCATCCTACACAAGCCCGTTGAAACCACCCCGTAGTCCGGGTGCCCCATAGCTTGCCCTGAGCGTAGCCGAAGGGTTCGCGAAGCTAACGTGGGCGGAATCGATCGGCCGTCGAAAGAGCCTGCCCTGAGCGGACCGAAGGGGCGCACAGATGTGTTTTGAGGTAGAGGCACCGGCCTTCAGGCCGGTGAACCAAGCCTGACCTACGAGGGCTTTAGCCCTGGGCTTTCCCCACCACTTGACACGCCTGCTACTATGAAATCGAGCAAGGCTCTTCCTGGAAGAAACGCCCGTATCCCACGGGCGTTTTGCTTTTCCGGAGAAGTCAGGGAAATGCGCGGAAATGGAACACACGCAACTCCCATAAAAATGACGAATTTACGAAAAAGATAGGGGGAGGGGGGAGCCGAGAAAATAGGAGTAAAATAGAATCAGATCTTTCACAAGCTTCAAACTCCACGAAGCTGCTCCACATGGGGGCGTCACGGTTTCGACGGGATTGTTTGCGGCAAAGAGGCATGCCGGGGGCTGGGCACCCGTAATCGCCCGGAAAATGATAATTGCCGATCATCAACTGGCATACGCTGCTTAATTAAATAAGTAGCCGTCCTCCGCAGCTTTGTCTGCGGGCTGCGAGAGGACGTCGCACAGCAGGCTGGTCTTTATGGCTGGGTACGGGCCATAGAGATGAGATCCACGGACTAGCAATGCGCGCATCTTGTCCGTTCTGAGCGCGCAAAGCGAAACCTTCCGGAACGCGACTGAGCATGGAGTCTCTTTGTTGACTACGATTTCGGACGCGGGTTCGACTCCCGCCGCCTCCACCAACTCGTTCATATCAGCAATTAGTCGCAAGATTAAACCACGTTTTCAGAGTGGCCGTATCCGGGCCCAATCTCCAATGGCAAATGCTGATCGACTCGTTACAGCTTTAAACGTGATGAATCCTTTCAGATCTGTGGGGAATCTGGTGATGTTGGGAGAACAGAGATGGCTGTTACTCTAATCGCCATTTGCGCTCTCGTGCTGCTCACCGTTCTTTGGATCAAGTACGCCAAAGATCGGCACGAGATGAGGCAACACAGCATTACAGCAGAAGACCTCCATACCTTGTTGTCTTCCAATCAAGATGTGCTTCTCTTCGATATTCGCCAGCCGCTTGATTTCCTGGCCGATTCGGAGATCATCCCTGGCGCAATGCGGCTTTCCCCAAGGGAAGTGCTTGAGAATCCGTCGCTCATCCCCAAAGAGAAAGACTCGGTCGTTTACTGTACCTGCCCCAGTGATAAAACCAGCCGAGCCATTTTGCATCGAGCCCTCGCCCTGCATTTCTTACGGATCAAGTTCCTTAAAGGTGGCCTGCAGGGCTGGAAGGCCATGGGCTATCCGGTCGAGCCATACCAAAAGCCTTTCCATCTCGACACTGGCACGTAGCTCCGCGACCTTTGTTACGACTGGCTCATTTGAACGGGCTAGGACGTAGAGACTTGAAGAATGTCTTAATTGGGTTTGCGAGGGAACAACCGAAGCATCATTCAGAAATTGGCGATCGAGGCTATAACTAAGGATACGTAGCTGCCGTTCTGCAAATTGCCATGGCGACCCAAAGAGCCTACCTTCCGCACGCGGAGCGTTTTACAATATGGTTTCCTGATTTTCTGCGGAAGGAACTTGCTCCCTATCCGGGCCGCGGAGCCGTCGTTGCGCGGATGGTCATTTCGGCAACGCTCACTACTATTTTAATCATTACCTTTCGCATCCCCTTCGGAGCAATTGGGGCGCTCTGCGCTTTTCTTCTATCACGGGAAAATCTCTTATCAACCGCCAGGTCCGGACTCTACCTTGTGGCTGCATTCGTGATGGGCGGCCTTTTTATTCCTGTCGGCGGGCGTTTTTTCGCTTCGACTCCCATTACGCACTTTTTGTGGGAGGCATTTAGCATTTTTTTTCTCTTCTTTTTGCTCAGGACTCTTACAAACTATGTGGTAGCTATCGGTCTTGCCGCGATGGTGACCAATATCTTTACTATTTGGTATCTGCCGGGACCCGGGGAGCAAAATGTCGAGACCTCGTTGTGGCAAGTAGGAGCGGCCTCGATCGGCGTTCTTGTGACGCTCAGTGTCGAGATAATTTTTTATTCTATCTATCGCGGTGACGAAGTCGTCGATGGAGTGGATGTCAGGCTGAAGCACATCGAAGATCTGATGGAAGATTATGCAGCCAATCGTCCATCATCACCAGAAACCAGTCGTATGCTCGCGCAATATGCTGTTGTAGGGGTGGGAGCATTGCGCGCACACGTTACGCGGACGAGCAATCAATCAGCCGATCGTAATCGCATCAGCGCATTGATCTCGCTCACCGGTCGTTCGATTGACTTTGCAGCGGCTCTCGCCACCACAGGTGCCAGCGGGATTACCGCCTCTGAGCGAGAACGAGCTGCACGCCTTGCGCACCATATCGCCGAGATTCGCCTGTTCTTACAGTCAAACAATCAGCCAACTCAATGGGAGCCTGAGGTCGCGGCGAACGAGGGTACGCCACTTTTTTCTGAACTCGAGACAACAACTTCGCTAATGGCTTCCGTGTTAAGCGGTGCGAGTTCCGTTGATCCACGTCTTGAGGTCCTCGATAATCCGCCTGCTGCTAACCGCATCTTTGTGGCGGACGCATTTTCTAATCCTGAGCATTTGCGTTATGTTCTTGGCGGAACGCTGGCGGCTATGATCTGTTACATCCTTTATGTGTCGCTGGATTGGCCGGGGATTTCCACCTCAGTGACCACCTGCGTATTTACTGCCCTCTCAAACGTCGGTGCCTCGCGCCAGAAACAAGTATTGCGCATAGCGGGAGCAATGCTCGGCGGTTTCGTTTTCGGCTTAGGGGCACAGATTTTTATTCTGCCGAACATCGACTCTGTCGGCGGGCTAGCCGTGCTCTTTGCTGTTGTGACCGCTGTCGCAGCCTGGGTTGCTACGTCGAGTACGCGCCTTTCCTATGCGGGTTTGCAGATCGCCCTGGCGTTTTATCTGATCAACCTGAGCGAGTTCCGTATTCAAACCTCGCTCACTCTGGGACGAGACCGTGCAGTTGGCGTGTTACTGGGAATTTTCGCAATGTGGCTTGTCTTTGAACGGCTCTATCCCCATCCCGCAGGAGATGAGATGGTTCGTATTTTCGTTCGCAACCTTCGCCTTCTGGCAGAGCTTATCACGGGATCCCCGACAAGCACGGATACTGCAGCCATACTCAATGTCCGTCGGCAGAGGGAGCAGGTCTACCGCAATTTCGGCGATGTGACCGCACAAACCGATGCCGTGCCTTTTGAAACTGGACGTCGCCGCGCCCCAGACATGGCAGCGCGCGATCGTATTCGCCGCTGGCAGTCATCCATTCGCACGTTCTATCTGCTGGAAGCGCCGCTTGTCCAATTCCGTGTGTTTGGAGAAGTCGGTGAGAAATCAACTGCCTTCAGGCAGATGGACGATGCTTTTCGCCAAGAATGCGCCCGCGCTCTGCAGCATATGGCCGAGTGTCTCGAGAATCAGCTAAATAAGAAACCGCTTGAGAGCAGCGCCTCACAGAGTCTGCTGAAACTGTTGGAGTCATCTGCCGCCGAAAAGGCCACGTACTCGGAACGGGAGCACGCATTGTTTGGCTTGTTGCGCACGATTGCATTGCTCCTAGATCGCATGCAAGACGAAGTCGCATCTGAGCCGTTGTACGCGATGCAGTAGATGCTCCCCTGGTCACATTGAAAACGATGGCTTCGAGTCGCGCTCCGGTTTTGTCACTTGGGCTGGTTGCGTGTGAATACGGGCGCCATTGTCTCGAATATGCCGTCGTTCCTGATCAGCTTATGAAAGAGAATCGCTGAAACATGCATCAGAATGACCGCGAAGAAGGCAAATGCCAGGTAGTGATGTGCACGCCACAACCACGTATGCAGGCTGGGACTCACAGGCAGGATGGATGGCAGATGCACGCTACCGAAAAGCACAACGGGATAGGATGCCGCAGACAACATACCCCATCCGATCAGTGGCATGCCGATCATCAATGCGTAGAGGACATACTGCGACAATTCCGCTCCCAGCTTGATTGGCTCTGGCAGGTCGGGGGGGAGCGCTGGCGCGCGGTAAATAAAGCGCAGCGTGAGACGGATGAGTGCCAGCACGAGGATAGCGATACCCAGCGGCTTGTGAATCTGAACCAATGTCAGATACTTCGGAGTGACGGTCGAGACCATGCCCACCCCGATGAACAGCATCGACAAAATGCAAATTGCCATGAGCCAGTGCAGCAGTCGCTGCGGCGCGGTGAAGCGTTTTCGGCTTGTTGTCATTGCTTGGCTCCTGTCGCGTTACCCGGATAGTAGGAGGCTTCGGCTGTGCGGCTGTTGTACGACCGGGAATAGGCGGCCGAACGAGCGGCGGGGAATGGGTCATCGGACGTCGTGATGCCGGAAGGTAACACCGTCGGGTCGAAATTGATGTTGAGACACGGACCGTCACGCTCCGGCTCAATTTGTTGCACCGTAAGCGTGCCGACCCCGACTGTGCGCCGATCCGAAGGCCATGCCTTATTAGGATCCGCCGTAGGATCACCCGGATTGGCGACCGTCACCACCATCGTCCACCGTTGAGGTCCCGCAGCAACACGCTGGGTAATCTCCTGCTCCAGGAAATCGGGACCACGTTTGGCCAGCTCATCCGGTGAGACGGGCACAGGTTGGGCCGCCGGAATCAATGACCAGCGGATCGGATGCGTGGTGCCGGTGCCATCGACAAACAGGAAAGAGTTGAGACTGTTATAAGGCTCCTCCGCATAGCTCCCGGTCCAGGGAGCACTCTTGGCCCAACCGACGAACGTGAGGAATCCCGGATGCGCGCCAATGAACTTCTTCATCGCATCGGGATCCTTGCTTCCGGAGGCAGTCAGCAGTTCGTAAAAGCTCTGCGGCGTCGATACAGGGAAGATGGGCGCGTCAATCATAGCCATGCGCCATTCCTGCCCGTCCGGCGTCGTGATGCGTATGCCGATGCCGCGGACGCGCACCATTGCATCTGCGGCATTAGGATCCGCGGTGGCGAGGTTGAAGCGTCCCACCACCGGATACTGGCCGCGCGCGAAAACGGTCGCCTTGGAAAGCGCCGAGCCATCGCCGTTTGCCTCGAACGTGCCGGTGAAACAGATGCCTTTGGCGTGGTTGCGACGATGTCCCAATGCCGGGCCGCCGGGAGGCGCCAGGCCAGCAACTATCTTTTTGGGTGTTAGCCGATGCGGCGAGAGCCACCCGGCCGTATACGCGAAAGCCACTGCGGCTACGCCGACGACTGTGGCAATGAACAGCAGTGGCCCAAGCTTAAAAGTTCCTGGTGATGTGGTTGACTCCACCATTCAAACCTCCACACTCTTTACCTGCAGTTCTCGGATGATAATGCACCAAAAACAAGCTATAAGTGTACTCCTTCAGTTCCGTACTCCCTCACTGGATGCGGTGCCACCGCGCGTAATCATCCATCGCGATCTCCCTAAACTATTCGCCGCTTCGAACTTCCAATGGCGAAGTGTGAGGGATCTTGACGTACAGAAAACGGATGAACCAACTCTCCGCTAAAAGAAAAATCACGGCGACCAATATGAAGAGCAGACCGCCGTTGAAGAGCATTAGACCTAAAGGGATCAGCGTCCCGACAGCGATGAGCGCACCAGCGCGCCATTGTTGCTCGCGGGTATAGAGTTGCGCATGGGTCGGCTGAAGGTTCGCAAACAACAACCCCATGGGAATCACATTGAGCACGAGGAGCACGATGAAGGCGGTACGGAGGATGGCGGTCGCCTGCGGTTGTCCCATCAGGGCGGACAGGACAAGCAGCTCAGCGCAGCCCATCAGGAGGGCCGAATTGGTGAGATAACCTCCCAGCCAGCGCGCGTCCTTCCAACCTGGTTGCGCGTTTGTGCTGAGCAAGACGCCTTTGTAGGCCGCAGAGCCGAAGCCAGGCAGGAGTCCCGCGACCACCGCGAGTATGCGGGCCCACTCGAAGTCGAATCCTAATAGTGCCAGCAGGCTAAGCCCCGCCGCCGCAGTCAGCGGGAGCGAAAAGATTGTCAGAGACCACGTTCCCACCGACATGGGCGAGCCGGGCTTGAAAACCCTGAGCATGTGATGGAAACGCAACGGATCGCCCAGATCCAGCACGAGCAATCCGAGGTCAACGAGCAAAAGCACGAGAGCGACTGGATAAGCTATTTTCGCCACGTGCATGAAGACCGCGGGCGCCGCTAACTCACTGACCGCGGCGGCCAGGAACAGTCCGGTCGCCATGCCGTTGAGCAGAGCGTCCCAGGCGATGATGCCGTGCCACCCCGGCACCTTGGTCACCGGCATATTCTCGTAGCCCTCGGTCCCTGTTTCCGGCAAGGGAGGTTCGGTGAAAGCTTGTTGCGGTCTGGAGTTTTCGTGCATTCAGGGCTTCAAAAGAAATACAACTAGCAGCAGTACGGCGATAGCGGCCAGGCCGCCCGCGATGGAACGAACGTAATCTCCCGCCATGTGCAGCCACGGATTGAATGGAGCATCCGGCAGGCCATACACCGAAGGGCGATCGACAAGCAGATAGAACGAATGCATCTCGGAATAGGTCTCAGTAGGGGCGTCGCCATAAAGGTACGCCTGCGGGACGCCGCGCTGGTGAAGTTCCTCCACACGTTTGCGGGCCTGCTCGCGAAGCTCTTCGACCGGGCCGAAGTGGATGGACTGGGTTGGACATGCCTTGGCGCAGGCCGGCTCCAGACCGTCGCGCTGGCGGTCATAGCAGAGCGTGCATTTGTGCGAATGGCCGCCCATGTCGCTGCGCGTGATGACGCCGAAGGGACAGGCGGCGACGCAGCACGAGCAACCGTTGCAGATGTCGGCCTGAATATAAACGTTCTCAAACTCATTTTGAATGATGGCGCCGGTCGGGCAAGCCTGATGGCATGGGGCCGCCAGGCAATGCTTACAATGGTCGCTCATCATGAGCCAGCGGTTAAGGGCTTGCTCGTTGGATGACGTGCCTTCGGATGCAGGCGTGCCTGGCGCTTCGTGGGAGAATTGCTCGATGAATTTCACATGGCGCCAGGTTGTCGCAGACAACTCGTTCGTATTGTCATAGCTATTGCCGGACCAGTTAAAACCATCCGACGGTAGCTGGTTCCACTGCTTGCATGCCACCTCGCAAGCTTTGCAGCCGATGCATACGGTAGTGTCCGTGTAAAAGCCTGTAGGTGTCTGAGGCTTTGGCGGTTCACCATGGAGGAACGGATAGATCAGGCGTCCCGCCAGTTCCGACAGCTGACCACGTGGCGCATCACTGGTCTGGGGCAACGCGGACAGTTCTTTTTCTCTACTTGCCATGTCCGATTCTCCCTTCTGGTTGGGCGCTGGCCGGCGTGTCCGGGATCGGATCGAGGGTCGGCCAGTGCGCTGTAGGTACCGTCGGTTGCGGAGCCTGGCCTTCGAGCCGCCCGGCCTGGACCTGGCAGGTGAACGCCTTGCTTTCGTGCATGCTCACGTTCGGGTCGGCAAGGAGCGCTGTCAGGTCGTTGGCGTTGCTGCCGACACTCTCCCCGGCGAAAGCCCAGTGGAACGGGAGGCCGATCTGATGGACCACGCGCCCCTCGACGACAAACGGCCGTAGCCGCCGCGTCACCATTGCACGGGCCTCGATTCGACCGCGCGGCGTTTGAATCGTCATCCAGCCGCCGTGAACAATACCGCGCTCGGCGGCCAGTTCGTAGCTCAGCTCAGCGAACATCGCCGGCTGCAATTCGTTAAGCCAGCTGTTGAAGCGGCTCATGGGCCCGCTGAGGTAATGCTCGGTAAGACGGAACGTCGTGGCCACTACGGGATACTCGGCTGTCGGCTGGTGGGCGATCTGGTTCAGCGGTCCGTCGAAAAAGCGCACCATCGGGCTGGTACTTTGCTTGGGATAGAGCAGGTTGCCCAGCGGCGACTCGACCGGCTCGTAATGCGTCGGAAGAGGACCGTCCTTGGTGCTGGGTGAGTAGAGCCAGCCCAGTCCGTCGGCCTTTGTGATGAACGGCTGTGTGCCGGCGATGGCGGCCATGCCCGTCGCGCCTGGAGGCGGTTGGTAATCGGGCGGCTTTTCCAGCTCGAAGTCTGGTTTGTCGGGTCCGACCCAGCGCCGCTTCTCGGCGTCCCACCAGACCAATTTCTTTCGCTCCGACCAGGGCCGCCCGTCGGGGTCGGCCGAGGCGCGGTTGTACAGAACGCGGACGTTGTTCGGCCAAGCGAAGCCCCATTCCGGTTGGACTGGGTTATCCGTGATCTTGCGTTCGTCCGCGCGGTTGCGGCCCGGCTCGGGAAAGACGCCGCTGTAGACCCAGCAGCCGCATGCCGTTGTGCCGTCGTCCTTCAACTCCGAGTAGCTGCTTAAAAGACGAGGCAGGCCGGTGCGCGGGTCGGTTTCAACCAGCCGGTGACCGTTTATCTCCATCAGGACCTTCTCCAGGTCCGGTTCCCCTTCGATACGGCTGAGCGTTCCATCGGGCAGACGCGGTTGCTCGTCGTAGTCATAGTCCCAGGTGAGGTTCAGCAGCGCCTGATCCTTGGGATCGGTAGAGCCGGCGTAGAGCTGCTTGAGGCGCTTACCCAGGTTGTAGAAAAACCATGCGTCGGAACGGCAATCGCCGGATGGATCGATAGCTTTCCTGTGCCATTGGATCAGCCGCTGGGTGTTGGTTAAGCTGCCCTCCTTCTCCTGAGCTGCCGCTGCGGGGATGAAGAAGACCTCGGTCCCGATCTCGGAAGATGGAGGCCCATTCGGGTCGTCTTTCCAGAAAACAGCGCTTTCCGTCTCAAACCAGTCGAGAACCACCAGCCACTCGAGGTTGCGCAGGCCAGCACGGTGCACATTGGCGTTGGGTCCGCCGCCGGCGGGGTTCTGACCGGCCAGGAAATAGCCCTTTACGCCGCCCTTTGCCATGCGATCGAAGTAGGCCAGTTGCGAGTAGTCGCCGTCCACGCGCGGCAGCCAGGAGAATCCAAAGTCGTTCTCCGGCGTTGCTGCGTCGCCGTACCATGCCTTGAGCAGGCTGACGATGAATTTGCTGAAGTTCGCCCAGTAGCCGGTGGGCATCTCTCCATACTCGATATAAGAACTCAAATCCTCGTTTGCAGGGTCGTGTGCAGCGGGTTGCGGCAGATAGCCGGGAAGTGAGTCGTACAAAGTCGAGATGTCGGTCGCGCCCTGGATGGTAGAGTGGCCGCGCAGGGCCATAATGCCACCGCCGGGCCGGCCCATATTGCCGAGCAACAATTGCAAAATGCCGGCAGTGCGTATGATCTGCACGCCGGTGGTGTGCTGCGTCCAGCCCAGCGCGTAGGCAATGCAAGTGGTCCGTTCGCGTCCGGAGTTGGAGCAGAGCAATTCCGCGACACGCACAAACTCTTCCGGCTTGCAGCCGCACACCTGGGAAACGACCTCCGGCGTGTAGCGGGCGAAGTGCCGGCGCAGAATCTGCATGACGCAGTGCGGATGCTGCAAGGTTGGGTCGCGTTGCGCGATTGTCATGTCCTTGTATGGCGAGACAAATGGATCGCCGCTGCCATCCCTGGCGTGGCCATGCCGGCCGTGTGGGTCTTTCGCAGACTTCGCCTGCTCATTCCTGGAAGCATCCTGCTTCTCTTGGCCGCCGTTCCCGGGCTCCTCGTAGCCCCAATGGCCCTCCCTGGAATCATAGGACTCGTGCTTCTGGTCGAAGCCGCTAAACAGCCCTGCCAGATCTTCGGTATCCTGGAAACCTTCCTCGATGATCGTCGAAGCATTGGTGTAGGCCATGACGTATTCATGAAACCAACGGTCATTGGTTAAGACGTAATTCACAAGGCCGCCGAGGAAGGCAATGTCGCTTCCGGAGCGGATGCCCACGTAAAGATCGCACACGGCGGACATGCGCGTGAACCGCGGATCGACATGGATCAGGGTTGCGCCCTTCTCCTTAGCCTTCATGGGCCAGCGGAAGCCGACAGGTTGAGCCTCCGCCATGTTCGATCCCATGAACAGGATGCAATCGCTGTTGGCCATGTCCTGCTGATAATTAGTGGCCGCGCCGCGGCCGAACGAGGCGCCCAGACCGGGCACCGAAGCGCTGTGTCATATTCGCGCCTGGTTCTCGATCGACACCACTCCCAACCCGCCGCCGAACAGCTTCTTGATGAGGTAGTTCTCCTCGTTGTCAATTGTTGCCCCGCCCAATGTGCCGATGCTGCGCACCGAATTAAGCAAGCGGCCTTGCTCGTCGCGCGTCGTAAAATCGGCGTCGCGCGTCGCCTTGACACGCTGAGCAATCTGGTCCAGCGCCCAGTCGAGCGTTCGCGTCTCCCAGTGATCGGAGTGGGGAGCGCGGTAAAGGACATTGCGGACGCGATGCGAATTCACGGAAAGCTGGAAGGCGTTGGCGCCTTTGGGGCATAGATGGCCACCACTGATAGGGCTATCGGGATCGCCCTCAATGTCGATGAGTTCGCCGCCCTTGCTGTAGATGAGCTGCCCGCAGCCAACGGCGCAGTAAGGACAGATGCCCTCGGTGACAGTGGCGCCGCGCAGTCGCGAAGCCTTCGCAAGTGTCTGTAAGCTGTACGGTTCCCGAGAAGTTTGTGGTTTCTGGGTTAGTGGGAAGCGGAACATAGCATCTTCTCCCTTCAGAAATTCCTCGTTTTAGATGACCGAGAGCGAACTTAGTTTCGGATGGTAGCACAATGCCTCCACAGGGGCATTTCGCATACAAATTAGGACAATCTCCTGCGGGAAACCTGTGGATGCCGCCTAGCGAAGGGATGAATGTGCTGCGCTCATATCTATTGCCCATTCCCGCTGGAATCACGAAGACATATGATGGTCGATAGACACTGCCCCTGCGCCCGGACCAAGATCAAGAACACCAGAGCGACCGCGATAATGTGATACTCGCATTCTCCACCGAACAACAGATTCAAACCTCTTCAAACTTCCCAAAAAACTCTTGTGGAAAAGTTCAACTCCCGCCGCCTTCACCAACCTCTTATCTGCTAATCGTCGACGCCATCGCAGAATTCCTGGATCAAAATCAAGTTCCCGACTTTGGCGCATCACCGGGGCACTCAGGTTATCTTGTTTGTTACCAACGCGTGAGGAATGCAATCAAATATGTAAAACCGCGTAAATATCGGCGTCGGCCATGTTGCAGCGGCATCAAAATTCTGTTTCTCCGCACCGAGCAAAGGAAGCTATGAACGACCAAGCTGGGAAATTGTTAGTCGTAGAGTCTGACGACGCTTTGAGAGCATCCCTCGTCACTGGGTTGGGAGAGGCGGGATACGAGGTATCAACTGATTACAGCGGCGGAGTGAAAGCCGTTCTCGCTTTCGAACCCGACCTCGTCATTCTGGGGGCAGATCCGCCGCAGCTGGATTGTTGCGATCTTCTCTCTGAGATCAAGAGTTCAAAGCAGACGCGCAATATACGAGTCGTCATGTTAGTTCATGGGAGTTCAGCGGAGCGCTCTCGGGGATTGGATCTAGGTGCCGACGATGCGTTATCTCTACCTGTCGATCAAGCCGAGCTGCTGTCGAGGATACGCTCGCAGCTGCGGAGTAAAGAGATCGCAGACCAGCTTTCGGAGCGGCTCCGCCTTTCTGATGAGAGCCAGAACGCGAATCAGCAAGTAGTAACGGCGGTCAACGAGGAACGACGGACATTTCTTGTCGGCGCTGTAGCAATTGTTCTTGTACTGATCATTATTTGCCTCGTCGGCTTCTTCTTCTACCGTCGTAACCACGCGGAGAATGTCCGAGTCTATGCAGCCATCACGCGTCTGCAAACCGGCGCGCTCTCGCAACAAGGCCTGCTGGAACGGTCACATCAGAACCTCGGAAACCAGACGCCCGGAACGACAAGCAGCCAACCGGAAAAAGCTTCCGCTCTCGAAAATCAGGTAACGGCAGTAGAGGGCCGCCTTCAGAAACTCGAAACCGAGGGTAAAGCTGCGCATACGATTATCGACGCTTATGAACCGAGCGTCTGTCTTATCCATGTTGTGCTGGCATTCCGTGATCACAATACCGGGTTGAAATTGCACTACGCGGCTCTCACCAGTACTGGCGAGCCTGAGACTGACAGCGCCAACAATCCCTTAGTGAGCCTCACGGGGATCGGTCCAGAGGTACATCTCGATGTTTTTGGCACGGGGTTTCTGGCGTCCGATGATGGACAGATCCTCACCAACCATCACGTCGCCGAGCCCTGGTGGCAGAACGACGAGATCAAGGAGATGCTCGATCAGGGCCTCGAGCCTGAGATTGCTGAGATGACGGCCTATTTCCCCGGCGTAACTCATGGCATCTCGATCACAACGAAAAGGATTTCTTCCGCTGCAGATGTCGCAGTCGTGAAGGGAAACGTTTCGGGGCTGGGTATTCGGCATATTGCCCTGGCCGATGGTCGCAACTCCGCTGTGGGCGGCAGTCCGGTTCTGTTGCTTGGCTATCCCACGGGCGTAAATGCGATTTTGGCACGGACTGGTGCAGCGACTCTCCAAGCAATCGCAGCGTCATCGCAGGGTGATCCAAGGCAGGTGATGGAGGGACTCGCACATCATCATTTGATCAAGCCCGTGGCCACTCAGGGACACATTGGCGACGTACTTCCCGACAAGATCATTTATGACGCCCAGACCACCTCCGGCGGCTCCGGTGGCCCACTTTTCAATGATCAAGGCCAAGTCATAGGAATCAACTTCGCGATGGTACGTGACTTCGGGGGATCGAATTTTGCCATTCCGGTGCGTTTTGGAGAAGCACTCTTAAAGCCTTAAGACATGTAACCAAAAGCGCTCCAACTATCAGAAATATCTGCGCAACAAGTGTCGATTCTAGGGGCGGACTATTGAACGCTCGACGTGCCAGCCCAGTTGGCAATGTATGTCTTTAAGAACACACTGAATTCTTTAGCGTCCTCTGACAGACGGCTGCCGCGGTTGCTGATTTGATAAAAGTCGAGGTTGACGACCGGATCAATAAGCGCACTCATTGTGACTTTGCGGTTGCGGCACGCAATCATGCCGAACGACGGAATGATGGCGATGCCCTCGCGAGCTTCCACAAGCGCAATCTGCGTCTCGAGCAGTTTCACGACCTGCCCGCGTTTGTTGTTGAGGCCTACCTTGGCAAGCTGCTTGTCGATAACCAACTGATGCGGATAGTCCTTTGTCAATGAGATCAATCTTTGCCCAGGTAAGGATGACCACCGAGTTGGCGCGCTGTTGATTGCGGCCCCCTGATCCGGAGAGACTGTGGAACGCTCTTAATAAATCTCCTCCGATGTACATTAACGTCGACGAGCTGCCATAACATTGAGCGGACGCGAGCGATACCGGCAGAATTGACATAAAGGATTTGCCACCGGGCCAGCACAAGGTACCGATCGATTTGGTCGACGGCAACCATCAGCTCTTTCCCGGACAGTCCAAAACGGTGACGTTTACGGTGCCCGTCACTGCATCTCATTCGCATTGAAAAGGAGACATCATGAAAAAGGGCTATTGGGTGGTTGTCAATCGATTGGTCTCGGACGAATCGGCGGTAAAGGCCTATGGCGTATGGCCGTGCCAGCGGTTGATTCATTCGGCGGACGCTTTTTGACCAGGTCAACGAGCCAGATTCAAACCCACGAAGCCGGATTGCAGCTGCGAACGATACTTGTCGAATTCGACAGCTACGAGATCGCCCTCGCGGCCCACGAAAGCGAGGCATACCGGAAGGCACTTCAGGCACTCGGCTCCGGCGCGGAACGCGACTTTCGTATCGTCGAGGGAGCGTAAGCAATTCTCGTCAACCAACGAGATGGCCCGCTGCCGCACCAGCGATATGAGACGGCCCCCATACGACAACTAAGGAGTCAGCAATGAGCACGAAAGAAGTACGCAACAACGAAGCGACGGAAAGCACGAGCGTCGCAAGTGTCGACATGAAGCTCGAAGTAGTCGTCATCCCCGTCTCCGATGTCGATCGCGCGAAAGAATTCTACTCAAAGCTCGGGTGGCGCCTCGACGCAGACCGTGTCGTGGGCAACAACTTCCGCCTGATCCAGTTCACGCCTCCCGGTTCCTGCAGTTCCGTCCAATTCGGCTTGAACCTCACATCGGCCGCGCCCGGTTCAGCGCAGGCAATGCTTCTCGCCGTCTCTGACATCGAGGCTGCGCGCCAACAACTCGTCGCGCAGGGCGTAGACGCGAGCGAGGTCTTTCACTGCGAAACCGGAACAGCCTGCAGGTTTGAAGGCATCGGTGTCCGAGTCACCGGACCGCAACCCGAGCATCTAAGCTACAGCTCGTTCGTCTCATTCAAAGACCCGGACGGCAACGGCTGGTTACTGCAGGAAGTGACCAAGCGGCTTGCCGGGCGCGTTGCAGGCGACACGACCTATGCCTCAGCGCACGATCTTGCCCAGGCGATGATTCGCGCCGCGAAAGCACACGGTGAACATGAAGCGCGGACCGGACAAGCCGACCCGACCTGGCCAGCCTGGTACGCCGAGTACATGGCGCGCGAGCAATCCGGCGAAGAGCTGCCGCAATGAAACGATCATGCGGGCGGCATGCGCATCATTGCTTACTCCAGTCTTGTTTCTTTCGCTTGGCGAGCCTAGGATCGCTTCTACTTTCTAAGATCGTTCCATGAACCGGATCGCGATTGCAGGACTCCTTATTGTTTGCTCAACGGCGCCGGCCCTCGCCGCTCAACAGACGGCCGTGAAACCAAAGCCTGGAGTGCCTGACGTTCAGGTTCCCTTCGGCTCGTTGAAACCCTCCGCAACGTTCAAAATCGGTGGCACCGCAGACTGGGTGCTGGTGACAGACGATGCCGTATGGGTCGCAGGCACAAAACCATATTCCGTGCAGCGAATCGATCCGGCAACGAACACAATCGTCGCGAAGGTCAGACTCTCAGGTGAGGCATGTTCTGGTCTCGCGTTCGGCTTCGGCAGCGTGTGGGTTCCAGTCTGCGGCAAGAAACCCTTGCTCGCACGCGTTGATGCCCTCACGAACCGAGTCTCTGCCGTGCTTCCAATCGCACCGGCGGGCGCGGAAGGAGGAATCACAGCCAGCAGCGATAGCGTCTGGATCGTAACGGACAAGGACGGCACAACAATGAGTCGAATCAACCCGGCAACGAACACTGTGCGCCAGAAGATTTCAATCCCAGCAGGTTCCTACAACCCACTGGCTAGCGGCAACACGGTCTGGATCACCGGGTTCGCTCGAAGCATCTTGACTGCAGTTGACGCCTCCAGTGGTGAAGTGCTCGCCTCGATACCGGTCGGCTCGAATCCTCGATTTCTAACCTCGGGGGGCGGCTCTGTCTGGACTTTGAACCAAGGCGATGGATCTGTGACCCGCATCGATGCAAACAGCAGGAAAGTGACGGCTACAATCGCCGTAGGTATCCCCGGTCCTGGCGGCGACCTCGGCTATGGAGCGGATTCCGTCTGGGCCACGAGTTTTGATTTACCGCTCACGATGATTGATGGACAAACAAGTAAAGTATTGCGACAGTGGGTCGGTCGAGGAGGCGATTCCCTGCGCTTCGGACACGACTCCATTTGGCTGACGGATTACTACCGTGGATTGCTCTGGAGAATTCCGTTCAAGGCGACCCTGCAGCCCTGAAGCCTTGCGTTGGCAGACCCCAACGCCCAGTGAACTTAGCCAACAGGGCCCGCTATGCAGATGCGCCTCAGGCGTTCAGGCGGATGCCATTTTTGGCGTGCGTTACTCACTCGGTCTCAGCCACAAAGACCGCCGTAGTGAGTCCGGGTACGATCGCAGTTCCCTGCTTCGAATTGAATGTAGACTCCCTGGTGATTGGATCGCTGGAGCCCTGCTGTATCGGATGCAAATGTAACTTCAAACCCTGTAACCGGCTATCCGTGAATGTAACCTGCGCGTTGGTTGCGTTGAAGATTACGACGATGTGCTTGTAGATACCGTAGTCGCGACCATTCGCGTCAAGCTTCATCACGATCAGTCCAGGTGTCTGGCTTTGCCCGGTATTCAGGAAGGTGAGATTCTGCTGTACTTCCTCGAACGTGGACATGCGGAAGAGGCGCGAACTGTAGCGAATCTGCAAGAGCTCCTGAAAGGCCGCGTTGCTGTAAGTGATGTTCGCGGGAAGCGGAGTGTAAGTCGGGTTGCTGAGCAGCGGAGTCATGATCGACCATTGACCCTCATTCTGACTGGCGATCGGCAGACCGATCCCCCAGTTCGCGGTCTTGCCACTCCAGTCGATCTTGTTAAACCAGTCGCCGGAGTTATAACTGTTCTGGTCCATGTCCTTGGAGCGAAGCAGGTCGTCGCCAGCCTGGAAGAATGGGATTCCCTCGCCGAGTGTGACGAGGCTCATGCCCACAATCTGCCTGCGGGCGCGTGTCGCGATGCTGTCGCTGAAGCTGGACTTAAGCTGGACGGCATCGAAGAGGTCCTGGTTGTCATGGACGGAGGCGTAGTTGATGGATTCGATGGGGCTCTTGGTGTAGCCGGTGGGCTGGCCGTTGTAGTTGACTTGCGCTCCGCTGACGGTCATGCCCGCACTGTCAGTGAAGGTGTAGTCTCGCAGATTTCCTGTCAGGCCAACAAGAATCCAGTCCGAGTATTGCAAGAGCTGGCTTTGTTGAGCGCTCTGCGCAAGATTGCTGGCGGTGTAGTCGCTGGAATCGGTGAAGAGTCCGGTGGCGAAGCCCTGAACGCGCTCATCGGTGAAGGGGCTGCCGCCGCGCACGCCGTCACGGATGCGATCGTTGAAGGTACCCACGCCGAAGCCGTAGAGATTGATTTGCGAGGCGTTCGGGCCTATCTGGTTGTTTTCCGTGTCTCCAAAGTTGAAGCCCTCTCCATAGAGATAGATCTTCGATCCGTCAACGCCGTCCCTCTCTGGAGTGAGAGCGGCCAGCGCTTTCTGAATGTTCTTGATGTTGTAGGTGAACATGAAGCTCATGATGTCGAAGCGGAAGCCATCAATTTTGTAGTCGCGTGCGTTCAGCACCAGCGTATCGATGATCAGCTTTTCCATCATGCGGTGCTCGCTTGCCGTGTCAGGGCAGCATGAACCGGTCTCGAGGTTCCCGCTAGCATCGAGGCGATGATAGTAACCCGGCACCACCTCATCGAGATTTGAGTTGGGTCCTTCGCCGCTGGCGTTGGTGTGGTTGAAGACCACATCCTGGATCACGCGCAGCCCTGCATGATGCAGGCCTTCCACCATGGTGCGGTATTCGCGCACCCGGTTATCGGGATCTATGGCGTAACTACCTTCCGGCGCGAGATAGTGGACGGGATCATAACCCCAGTTATATGGAGGACTCTTCAGCGTGGCGGCGACAGCAGTCTGCTGCTGCTCTCCGTCTGGCGGATACTGCGAGAGATCGCCGGGAAACAGCCAGGTGCTCTTGTCTTCGTTCACGCTGGCAAAGTGGAAAGAAGGCAGAATATGCACGGCCTTGAGCCCGCTTTCGGCCAGTGCGCGAAGATGCTTCATGCCGTCGGATCGGTCGTCTGTAAACGCCTCATACGTGCCACGATCAGCCGCAGGTACGGTGAGATCGTTCACGCTGAAGTCGCGGATGTGAAGTTCGTAGATGCTCAGGTCGCTGAAGCTTCTCAGTGGAGGCGATGTATCGTGTTCCCAACCTGCTGGCTTAGTTTCGTCCGAATCGAGATCTGTAATTCTACTTTTCGTGCCGTTCAGCGCGATGTCAACGGAATATGGGTCGCTGGTCAAATTCGTGTCGACGGCACTGTCGGTCGGCACCCATACCTTAACGCTATAGAGGTAATATTTGTCTTTCCAGTAAGGCTTGCCATCGGCGACCCAGACTCCGTTGTGTTGATGCATGGCGACGGTCGCAGAAGGCGTTGTGTCTGATTCGTGGTCGAAAATCTGGACGGAGACACTCTGCGCTGTAGGCGCCCAGACTTTCAACTTCACATCGCAATTTTCATCATCGTCCCAGTCGCGCCAGCCGCGATCGCCATCATGGCGGAAAATAACGCCGAGCTTACCCGGATAGTAGTAGAGATCATCAAGCACCCCAGCGGTCTGGATTCCGGTAGCGTAGGTGAGCGAGCCATTCTGCGCGACTACCGAAAATGCGAGTTGCCCTTTGAGAGCGCTTTGTACCGCCGGAAGCTGGACGTTTGCCGGAAGCAGAAGAACGGTATAGCCGCTCAGTTGTGGATAGCGGAGTAATTCATCGGCGGTCAGAGTTCCGCCGACTGTGAGCGGAATGCCGGTTCCTCCCGTGATGCCAGTGGGAGTTACAGACAGTCCGCCGGTCAGGCTCGACGTGATCGTATATGTAGCGCCGTTCTGAGCAAACTGGGGCTGGATGGCCACACGCTGGCGATCGAGCCAGTATGCCTGCTCCACATTCAGGAGGCTATCGAGAATCTGCGTCGGAGTGGGTGTTGAGGTGAAGACAGTTGCGTTGCCTGATATCGCCCAGGCCTGGTTATACGTGGAGACGTCGAGATGCATGTCGGGGCCAGGATCTTTTGTTCCCGTGGAGATGTTGTGAATGATGAACCCGAGATCGTGCGGGCTTGGGATAAGGCTGATGTCGAAATATGCCCCGTAGGAGTCAGTGCTTGTGACGCCCGTGAGGCCGTCGTTGTAGTCGCCGGGATATTCCGCAGTGTCGTTGAAGGCGTAGACGGTCCAGTTTGCATAGTTGCCGTCAGGCCGGAAATAGTGGATGCGTGCATATCCGGGCAACAATGCGTTCGGGTTGCCG
>Ga0209773_10000129_pt1 | contig 21892 bp, 19 predicted proteins | sample BogFormECP14_OM1_FD_188244 | JGI IMG/M metagenome (GOLD analysis project Ga0209773, IMG submission 188244) | Bog forest soil microbial communities from Calvert Island, British Columbia, Canada - ECP14_OM1 (SPAdes) (version 2) | ecosystem: Environmental > Aquatic > Freshwater > Wetlands > Bog ... | reverse complement strand
CGGGCCCTATAGCGTGGAAAAAAGGGCCCAGAAAGAAATGAAACTGCAGTAGAAGTAGATTTTTTTGTACTTTTCACCACTTTTTATTCCATATGAAAGGTGCAAAAACGTTCGCGGTATTACAAAAGTTATAGAAATGCACTCCCAAGTACAAACCAGTATAAGGGCCGAGACCTTTCATCCAAATTTCCCTCCCTTCCATCTGTACAACGGAAAACGTGTTGTACAGGGTGACAATGCTAAAACGATGCAACTTATAATGACAATATTTTTATAACCCTCTCTTCAACATCTCATCAATTCCTGTTCAGAGACACTTTCTTGACCTTTTAGTGGACACTAATAACCTGCCAGCAGTGCAGATTCAGTTGGTCAAGTCAAAGTGCGACCAGTGGCGAAGGGAAGGGAAATTTCTGGGAGGGACAATTCCAACTTTGTCCCAACTTTCCACTCTCCTGGCCTGATTTGTCCCAACTAACGGTCAAAAGTCCCAACTAATCGACGTTTTTTCGGCGATTGTCCCAACTAATGAGCATTTTTTGCCGGCAGTGGGGGGGACCTGGTCCCCCCAGCCCCCCCCCCCAGAAAATCGCCCCTGAGTGCGACCAAGTGTCTCTGAACGGGAATTGATGAGATGGTGAAGAGAGGGTTATAGAATATATTGTCATTATAGTTGCGTCGTTTTAGCAAGACTATTTCTTCCAAAGGCACTGAGCCATGCAGACAGCTCCCTTTCAGAGACATTGAATTGACACCACTTTGATCAGTGGATGATTAATCACTCTGAAATGCCAGAAGTGTGGTTGTGTCAACTAAAGCTTGGAGGCAATTGTCTCTGAAAAGGAGTTCTGAGACGTTTAAGTCAGTGTGGCCGAAAAACAGAGAAAGGTACGTATCACACAGTCTGCCTGAATACTTAATCAGAGTGTTTACGCGAGCATAACATCAACTGACCACAACGTTTAATGTTTAAACATTCATTTTCCATCAAACAACTAAACTAGAATGACCAACAGCGAGTGGAAATCGTTATTCGACGAATGCGTTCATCAATGAAGTGCAACACATTCATAAACACTGCTTTCTTGGAACTATATTTGAAGTAATATCTAGGAGGCAAAATTTTTATAGCCACCGCCCGTGTTTCCTTAACTTGGGCTGTGAGACGGAGTCAACAACATCAAGTGCGCCGTCTCGCAGCCCAAATGTAAACTCAAGCAGGGACTATAGCCCGGAATAGCTCTTTAATTTTTTTTCTTCTTAAAAAGTGCCAGAGGCACTTCTACCCTCGGCGGGGTTCGAACCTGCAATCTTCTGGTTCGGAGTCTGACGCTCTACCTCTGAGCTATCCGGGCTTGTGAGAGACATTGCAGTGATTGGAAGCAGTCATGAAGAGAACAGATAACTGCCGCCGTAAGCAAAAAGCAGATATCTCCATGTTACCGTTTCTGCAACCCTCACTTGAACATCTCATAACTCCATTTCAGAGACACTTGCGCTCATTTTAAATAAATGAGATACCTTGTCATACATTGCTTTGACTCAAATGTGCTGCAAGTGACGACAAAAAGGAGAAAGGATATGTTCAAGTGAGGGTTTCAGAAGCGGATAAAAGTGGTAATAGCGACGGCAGTTAACACTTACAGGATGACGGCTGGGATGTACCAAATTTATTAACGTCTCGTAAATCCCTTTCAGAGACTCTTACCAACATTTTGAGTTGACGCAACGGATACAGTCCCCATCAGAATCGTTGTGTCCACTCAAATTGGTGGCAAGTGTGTCTGAAAGGGAGTTACGGGACGTTAATACATTTGGTACAGTCCATAGCCGTCATCCTGTAAGTGATAATAACAAAGAATCTGAACGTTTTCAACTCGCATTGACACACATCAGCCATCATGTGCAAGATCAATGTATTTTTTCCAATTCCTGAATACGATACCAGAGAGATAATACGAGTATTTCGTCGAGTGACACGTATATTGCATGACTCAACCTACTTTTTACATCAATCAACTATAATTAATAATGAACACAGCGAATACAAATCGTTATTCAACGAATGTCGTAGTCAACTTCTAACACAACTAGATTTTGCAGCAACTGCAACCCTGAGTGTAACATCTCGTAACTCCCTTACGGACACACTTGCTAACATGTTTTATTGGCACAATATGCCTGTTAAAGTGTGATTCTGTGTGTCAACAAAAAATGTGAGCAAGTTTCTGTGAAAGGGAGTTGCGAGTTGTTGAAGTCAGGGTTGCAGAAGTGCATGGAGAGAAATAGGTGTTTGGTCTGTCTTACGACGGCAGAGCAATGCAACAAAGGTAACAGTTCTCAACTCGCATTGGTACACCTCACTTCCTGTGCAAATAAAACTTCACAGTTAGTTCCTGCATAACTTACTTTCATTTAGCAAAGGACTATTTACCCATTAAGTTGGCACAATCAAAATGAGAGCTCTTTTCAGGCATTTAGCCTGCGTGAAAAGTGATAACGTTTCTCTGAAAGTGAGTTATTACATGCTGAAGTAAGCTGTGCAGGAATTGTGTGCAAAGTCTGCCGTCGCAAGCAAGAAGCGTGTATCTGTGTCTTGCTGTTTGGAAACAATCCCGACTTCAACATATCATGGCTCCATTTCAGAGACACTTGATGACATTTTGAGTGGTCAGACTGAATTCGACAGCCGCTGTCGAATTCAGTCTGACCACTCAAAATGTCATCAAGTGTCTCTGAAATGGAGCCATGAGATGTTGAAGTCAGGATTGTTTCCAAACAGCAAGACACAGATACACGCTTCTTGCTTGCGACGGCAAAGCTGTGCAGGTTCATACAAGGTCAGTGGACACGCGGAATGTGTCAGGAAACTTGGAGATTTCGCAAAGGAACAGTCATTTTCCATCAACTCAGCAACCTATATCTTCAGTTTGAGGAATTGCAATCGTGACTTAACGTATATGTACATCAAACACACTTGTCATGGCACAACGTTCAAGCGCAATGGCTATGAGATTTGTCTTTTATTGTGATTTCAGTCATATATCAATAACGCAAACGAAATGTTGACTGATATGATAGCTAAAAGTAACCTATTGGTTAAACGCAATGGTTATTCCGACTAGCCCATAACATATCTTTCATATCACTAAGTTATTTACACCATTTAGAGTGCTTCCACAAGATCTCTCTGCTCCTGCAACCCTGCCTTCAACATCTCATAACTCCCTTTCAGAGACACTTGCTCACGTTTCCAGGTGACACAATCCATCTCAAGGGCTGTCAGTTTCGTTGTGTCCACTTAAAATGTGAACAGTTGAGTCTTTGAAGAGCGAGTTACAAAATGTTGAAGGCATGCGGTTGCAGAAGTTGAGAATAATCTGCTACACAAAATGAAAGAAAACAGCGTTTTCTCAACTGCAGAAAACAAGAAATAAAAAAGTAAGCGTTTCCATTTGGTAAAGCGTATAATAAACGAATGTACAGATCTCGTTAATACTCAAGGCACCAATTTCCGAGTTTTATATAAGGTTCAGCACTCAGTTCAATTCTAATTCTCCAATTAATCACTACATTAGCTTTATTCAATTTCGCAAAGACAACTTCAAACTAATAACAATACAGATTGCCATGAATAAAGTAAAGGAGAGGGAACAAGGGAGAGGGATAGTAGATGTTTAAGAAACTGTTTCATGTGAATGTTTCAATATGTTTTCTACTTCAAGAGCCATTCATTTGCTTGCAAAGCGGCTCTCCGTCGTTCCCCGTAGTCATACAGCAGTTCATCACCAGGTGAAATGTCCCTCTTGGCAACAAAAACGATATGCGGTTTGCCGTTCACTACTATCGTCTGTGGAGTGAGATTGGAAAGTTCTTTGCTGTGGTTAATCAGTCTGCCCAATTTACCGCTTTCGAATGTCGCGTCAATGCACAAATACTTTTCAAAGTGTTTGAAGTAGTACATGTAGCTTGACGGAATATTTGCTAATTTCTTCTCTATTTTCCTTGCTTCCTTTAAACTCAACAAAGTGCCACTGTATTCGGTAACAAATGAGCCTCGTTCGAAACTTGAAGTACTCACTATTCCACGCCCTTTGCAACCGAATTCAGCTTCTTCAAGTCCACTTTCAGTGCCAGACTCTACAGCTTTTCTAATTTGGTCAAGTCTGTGAAGCTTTTCTATCTCCGTTTTGTTTGGTTGTCGTTCGCTCCGCCGCACCCAATTTGACAGACCATGGACCTGATCAAGAAGAGTTGAAAATATTCGCAATCACCTACGATCGACTAGCCCTCTCTCAACATATCTTTCATAGCACTAAGTTCTATACACCATTTAGAGTGCTTCCACAAGATCTCTCTGCTCCTGCAATCCTGCCTTCAACATCTCGTAACTCCCTCTCAGAGACACTTGCTCACATTTCCAGGTGACACAATCCATCTCAAGGGCTGTCAGTTTCATTGTGTCAACTTAAAATGTGAACAGTTGAGTCTTTGAAGAGCGAGTTACGAAATGTTGAAGGCATGGTTGCAGAAGTTGAGAATAATCTGCTATACACAAAATGAAAGAAAAAAGTGCTTTCTCAACTGCAGAAAACATGAAATAAAAAAGTAAGCGTTTCCATTTGGTAAAGCGTATAATAAAGGAATGTTCAAGGCACCAATTTACAAGTTTTATATAAGGTTCAGCAACTCTGTTCAATTTTAATTTCCTACATAATCACTTTCAAAAGCTTTAATCAATTTCACAAAGACAACTATTCGAACTAATAACAATGCAGATTGCCATCAATTAAGTAAAGTACCAACGATCGACTAGCCCTCTCTCTTCCAGCACATGTCACTCAGTCTATATAGTGTTCAGGCAGTAGCAAGTGGAAGTTCAGTGGACCCAATATATGGAGTTACAAGAGGATAGTTGAGCAGAAAGCTTCTGAAAATGTCTATACTCGCGATGTAGCCTGAACACTATATAATGCAAACCATTCTGCATGTTTCCAAGCAAGTATTATAGGCAATACAATTAATGTTCGTCACTCAACATCACTTTGACGTCACATTGATGTGTTTAACGATTGGAAGTTTGACATTGACATAGAAAATTCGCTACGTAACGTTTGAATATCGTCAAATAACGACATGTTTCATTGATCCCATGATACAATTGCAATTCCATGGACTGTGCAATCAGTATTCCTGGGAAACGAATGAAAACACGCCGAACTGGAGTAGACATGAATGAGCAATATGGATGGAGTGTTTAACTGTGAAATATGGAATGAATTGAAGTTTTATACATCTACGCAAGGAGGTCTCTACGACAATCCCAATTGACAAAACACATGGTTGTGCTCTGATGATATGATGGCAGCGATTCTCTCACTATGATGTAAAAGCAGTTGCCTGATTTGTGCACTATGAACGGTTGATATGTTATCAGTTCCGAATGTTTAACACACAGGAATGAGGCAGGTGCTGCCGATTCAACCTGGAATGCCTGTGCGAGCTTGTCAAACTTAACTGTTCTCAACAGGTGGACCACGAAGGCGAGTTCATTGTCTTTTTCAATGCAAGCCCTGGTTAGTCCGAAAGTTGGCAGCCCCTTCTCATCAACACTCACCATCAAGGTGGCGGCCGCGCGGCGGTACTCGGTCCCACCAATTATTGCCCGACCAGCAATTCTGACCGTCGCATCGGCCGCACAATTCAGAAACTGCTGAAGACAGTCACGGTAAACAAGTGATGGTGTGATTTCCACCTCCTTCACAAAGGTCAGAACATGCTTCTCTCTGAAATAGTCCTGCGACCGAAGGTCAAGACAAAGCTTCTTTTGAATGCTGTTGGCGATGGTCTTTGCTGAGTTCTTATAGTTCTTGCTGACCTGCTGTCGCAAACGGGAGAAGTAGTGCTGACGTTCAAAAGCGAGTGTATTGAGTGTTCTGAGCGCCCCGAAACTGACCATGTGACGCGGGATGTGAAGGTTGAAGTGCTGTTTAGGTCTGAGTTGAGCAAACAGCCTGACCATTTCTTGACAGAAGAAAGAGGTTCTGCCAGTGCAGTATTCGATCATTGCTGGATTCACTTTGTAAGCGAATGCAATTCTCATGAATTCCAGGAGGGTCACTAAACACCGCAACCTATGTGCAGACTCTGTTTCCCTTATGAAGTACCGGCCAATGAGGATGGGGATCATGACGCCCAGCTGCCACATCTGGACGTCGTTTTGGTGGACGAGGACTTGAGGAAACTTTGCCAGGTGTGCGCGTTTGATTGGTAGTGGACGGTTTTTCACCTCTGTGTAGCCGAATTTGAATTTGCTGAGCAGTTCGTTAAAGGTGGCAAGTTTGAACAGGGGTCTAAGTAGATAAGGGTCCTTGCTTTTCTTATCTGGATTCTTTACACCCTTGGTGGCATAGATGAGGACTGCAGTTATTACCATTGGAAGGGAGCCATGCAAGATGTCGTGTTGCATCTCCACAATCATGTGGGTGGAAACATGGAAATCACCAAGGGTATTCAGGATAGATGAACCATGCAGTCCATATTGGGACTGAATTTCAGATTTTCGTTTCATGGTGAGACCTGGGAAGTTCATCTCTGCAATCTGTCGATTGTGCTCTGCTGGAGTTCTCCAAACAAACTTAGCTGGGTCAAACAATCTTGCCATGTCGTCATAGCTGGTCATGCACATACTGCAGCACTGACCCCCTGAGAAACTGGCAAAGAAGTTGGCAAACTCACACTTGGCTTTATTATCTCCAATCAACATGACAACACGTGCAGCCACTTTCCTATCTGCACCATTCAGGCGCATTTCAACACCTTCCTCCAACTTTTTGAGGTCACTCACCAGTGGTTCGAAAAATGCGTCGTAACCAACTTCCTCTTCCTTTATCAACTTGGTTCTGGCCACCAGAGAGAGGAAAATGGAGGAATTTCTGCTGCGGAAACGGGGTGAGAGGTTGCCAATGGTGAAAAAGATGAAACAAAGGCTGTTCACTGTTGCACGGGACTGGAGAGGTGCGCCCATTTCAGCATCATCACCCGAGAGAATTATCTGTAGTTTTATGGTGTCATCATCAGGATCAGGATTTGGAGGATTGAAGAAACAACTCTCACGGACAAACTTTCCGTGCGCCACTTCAGAGAGTTCCTCTGAATGTGCAATGGGACGGGTGACATCCCTGAAAATGGCTGGATTGTTCAGTAATTTCTCAATTTGTTTTATTATGGGAACGTATTGGAATGACTTGAGTTGACCATTTGGCAACAGTTGTGGCTGGCCATTTACACCAAGGGGCCAAATCTCTACTGGTGGTATCATTCCATACTCTTCAATCAGAAACTTTCGCTGAAGGTGAGTTGAGGTGACAGTTTTCATACCAGAAACCACTTCAGCTGATGAGCTCTCAAAAACAGTGTCTATTGTCTCGTTAAATCTTTTCATTTGGGCAGGGGGAATGAATTGCTCTAAATTCTCTTTCAGTTTGCGTTTCAGGGCAGTGCTATGGGTGGTGTTGATTTTCTGGAAAACAGTTGCTGCTCTGCACGCAGCTACGTGGGACAGGGTGGATGTTGAAGCGAAGTCTAACATATCTTTGGCAGTTTGTTTGACAACATCTATTTCAACTTCTGCTTCATCAATGATCATTGGTTCTTCAGCTTGTTCAAACTCAGGCTCAATGTTGGGTTCATTTTCAGTATCTATTATTGGATCCAGCTGGGGTGGTGGTGGAGGTGGTGGTGGTGGTGGTGGATGTACAACTGGGAGAGGATGGAATGGGGGAGCAGTTGGGTGTGGATTGAATGATGGATGGCCACGTGCACACTCTCTGAAACGTTTGTAAGTGCGGAACTCTTTTCGGCAAATTGGACACTTATGAATGAAAGGATCTTTATTTTTATGGGAAATTCTGAAATGTTCCAAGAATGGGGCAAGAGTTGAATAGGTTGAACTGCAAAAGTCACACTTAAACACTCCATCTGGTTGCTCCATCATGCTCTAGGAAACAATCACGATTTTAAAAAAAGTGATCAGTTGACCAGGTGCAAAATGGAAAAAAAGTCACTCACTATTCGGAACCGGATTCAGAAATGTCGATACGTGGGCTCGCGGGACCCGGGTTTGACTTTTTCTCACGTTTCTCCCTTTTCCTTGCCTTCTCTCGCTTTTCACTTTCCCTCTCCTTCGCACGTTTCACCTTTTTAGCCTTGTCACGCTTTGCTTTCTTCTTCTCCTCACGTACCTTCTTCTCCTCCTGCTCACGCTCTTTCTGCTCTTCATCATCTTCTCGACGCTGCCGGAAGGCCACAGCTGAAGATCCCGATTCTGCAGACGATGCGACACTGCCGTCGTCACTCTCCTCCGAACTGTCCGAGATATGCTTGGCCGGTTTCTTCACCTTGCTGTCACCCTCTCCCTCTGCATGCTCCTTGCTGCTGCTGCTGCTCGCTTTCGGGGTCGACGTCTGAGCATGGGCTGTCTCCATGATCAGCGCGATGGTCTTGTGTATCTGCTTGCATTTTCGCGTGTAACGATCGGTCACGTCCAGCAGGAAGATCTGGAAACGAATGCAACAACGAATGAATTTGACATAAAGGCATGTGCAAGCTACAGTCACATGTCGTCATTTGACAGTGTCTTCTCATCAAACGACACACAATAGTCGATGGACAACGAGTAAAAATCGTTCATTAACGACAGTAAAACGTTGAGTTAACGAATGGTCTCGTTTATGTTCTAACCACATATATAAACAGGCTTGACCCGTCCCTCGTACTATGTTGCTGCAATCAGAGGCGAAGCAAAGAATAATATCTGTGAGGGGGAGATCACAACTGTGTCCTAACTTTCGATCAAATGTTCCAACAAAATCAAAGTTGTTTCGCAAAGTATAGTACAACTTTTCATTACATCTCTCCGGCAGGGAGTGGGAAATCGTCCCCATATAATCGCCCCTAAAATGCCCCATATAATCGCCCCCCTTAAATCCCCCCATTAAATCCCCCCCATTACATCCCCCCAATATAATGGGGGCGATTATATGGGGGGGGATTTAATGGGGCAACAAAACCTCAACTAATTTTCTTCAGCTCACCTGGAAGAACAGAAGAATGAACTTGCTGGTGTCTGAGTAGGCCGTGTTCGAAGCGTAGCAGGCCGCCAGTGATAGGAGAATGGCCTCGACGATATTCCCGGAACTGATCTCCCACTCGGCCCAGTCGGACATGAAGACGCAGAGGCCCTCGCCCTGGGACACGATGATCGGACTGGTGCTGTTCTTCTCCTTGGCGATGGCTGCAGCATCAGCAGTCTGCAGAGAGACGCAGGGATGGCACATAGTCATCAGGCATGTTATGCAAAAAGGACGTATCTATAGATACGCCACTTTCTACAACCCTCACTTCAACATCTCATAACTCTCCTTCACAGACACCTGGTCATATTATGACGTAACCCAACGAATCTGAAAACTCTTTAGATTCGTTGGGTTCAGTCAGAATGTGACCAAGTGTCTGTGAAGGAGAGTTTTGAGATGTTACAGAGAGGGTTGCTTACCACGTCAGTCATATTGAGAAAATATAAGGCCAACACTCACAAAGGGGGACGACGCACCTGGGGGGGGTGACATGTTATGTGCAAAATCGGGAAAAGTTATTCAAAGCAATAGTTTTTTTTACAGAGACGCCTGTATGAGGGGTGGAGTGTCGCTGTACCCTTCAACTGCTGGTGATAAAAATAGGAAAATGTTATCTGCATCTCTGAAAGTGTCTCTGAAAGTGAGTTCTGACATGGTGAAGTGAGGGTTGGAGGAACGGATATAAAATGTACGATATAAAGTGACGGCTGAAATTCAGGCAAAATGACTGACCGCATCCACTGTGATGTAGATCTCGTCGATGACGTTTTCTGGTTTCTTCCCTTCCGCACTGTTGCCAGTCAGAAGAGCAGGCAGCAGTCGTAATGCGAATCGATTCAGCTGCTCTGTCGACTCCTCGAGTGTCATCGAGTCTGAAAGTGAAAGAGACAAATAGGCAGAGTAATTAAAACACAATTCTGCACTCCAAAAGTCTACTCCACAGCCATAACATCTCATAACTCCCCTTCAGAGACACGAAACACAACGAAACATGCTACTAGTTAGATTCCTGCCGCCGCGTGGAAGAACACTGTAACTTGAGTTACGTTTTTTCACTTTAACATCTCATAACTCCCATTCAGAGACACTTGGTCACGTTTCGACTTGACCCTATGAATCTTAAGAGCTGTAAGATTCGGTGTTCCGCTCTAAATGCAATAGCGTGTCTCTGAAGAGGAGTTATGAGATGTTAAAGGGAAAAAACGTAACTATAGTTACAGTGTTCTTCTACGCGGCGGCAGATTCGTTGGCTCCAAGATGTCAGGATCGAGCCATGGGCCATAAGTGCCCACACAGGTCACCCTCTCTTTAACATCTCATAACTCCCGTTCGAACGGGAGTTAAACATCTCATAGGTATGAGATGTTAAAGAGAGGGTGGCCTGTGGAATGTACAGTAAAATTCTGTCGTTTGACACATATGTTTCATCAACTGACAGACAAAACGTCATGATCAACGATTACAAAGTGTGCATCATCAACAATAACACGTGGATTAACGAATGGTCTCGTGCATGTGCTATTTAGATATAACGCCCAGTTTGCTTAAAATGGCTGTTCCGATTACTGAGGTGCAGACACACGTACATGCACAGGGCGTAGCGAAGGGAAGTTAGTGGGAGGGGGAAAATCTCAAAGTTCCCAACAAATCAAAGTTTTGGCAGGATTTTCCCAACAAAATGCCCAAAATCCCAACACAATTTCTGCTCAAATGGAACAGTAACTCTTATACACATTAAACTAACCCATGCTGACGTAATGCTTGTCCCAATCCGGCCTGATCTTGCGTACGTACTGCATGTCCTTGCGCAACCCCATCTTGACGATGGCACGTGCAAACCGTCCGAATGTTGCGGTCGCCTCTGTCACCAGCGAGAGTGCACTCTTTTCCCCTTGGCCGATCGCCCTGCTCAGCTCGCGCAGCAGCTGGAAGGAAAAGAGAGGAGGATGGGAGAGAATACACATTAAGCTGGAGGGAAAACAAATCTAAGCCATATATATGTGGGTCCTGACATCATGTGTTGAAAGACATGTTTTCTTAGCAACTTACGATCGTTACGTGAGCATTTCGTAACGTAACAAGTGAATTTTGTGGACACGACGCGTAAATCTAAAGCCAACAGAGAATTATCGTAACTTTACATCTTGTTTTCCTGAAACAATGCCTCCTCTCGTCACCTTTGAATCGTATAAACATTACCATGCAGCATTTTGTAACGCAATTGCTCTGAATACACAGGTTGACCTACCATTTCGTTGCTCTGGAAAGCTTTGTACTCCTGGAAGAACGACTGTCCACGTGGCTCTGAATCGGTCTTCATGGCCACGTACTTGTTCCGTCTGAGAGCATACGACTCGGTCAACACGTTGTCGAGGTCAGAAAGGCGTGCGGCACTCGTCGTATCGTTGAGGAAGGCAGTTGTGGCATCGAGCACCTTCTCCTTGAGGCCTTTCTCATTCGCAGCAGCAGCTTTTGAAACTGCAACTTTGCTCAAAGAGCCAGGGGTAAGCATTGGCCTGTTTGGGAAACAGACAAATGCAGAATGTTATTAAGCTGTTGTGGCTATTAGGCCTGTAAATTTCTCCCGTTCTCCGACACATCTGCACTTCCTATGTGCTGTCTTCAGTTGCATTGCAAGAGCTAAATTTCAGTTTGAAGAAGACTGCACCCCCTAGAGGTCCGCTCAGTCTATTCTTGAAACTGAAATTTCCTTCTTGCCATGCAACTGAAGACAGCACATAAGAGGTGCAGAAATTGATCTGCACCACATAAACTGCAGAAATTAATCAATTATTCCAAATTGATCCAAGTTTCTTAGAAGGTGAGTTATACATTGTTAAATGGATACAACCCCGACTTCAACATCTCAGAACTCAATTCCAGAGACATCTGATATTATTTTGGGTTCATGTATTGAATCCGACAGACAGTCAGCTTAGCAGTAGTCTTAGCTCACAAACACCTTACCTTGAACACTTACAGCTACTCCCACCATGCTGAACTGGAGATGTTGGAGCATTGAAAAAAAAACTAACAAAGAGCTTCATTTCGCCTTCCAATCATCAAGGACTTTCCACATACTTTGGCAAAGTGTGCAGTAAGACAGTCAGTCATTATTTGCCCTATATATGGCTCAGTTATTCCGCTGCATGTTACATGAATTCAGGCAATGCACACAAGCAAAGCACTCAAAACTAGTCTCAGGTTGCCTCTCAATGTCGAAAACGTTATTCTTATGTTACACATTTGTTCTCTTCACCTTGCAGATGATTTAAAGTTACGAACAATTAACGGTGTAAAATAATAACTAAATAAATCATAAAATAATAAAACAATCTTTGAAAACTATGTTATAAGTAATTTCCAAATAATAACACCCACGTATGAACAAGTTCAAAGCCTGTGACACGGCGCCATGATCTATGGGGACCCAACCATAGTGACAATGTGTGTAATTGTGCAAATGTGCACATTTCTACATAAAGTCACGCACGGTTGCCGAGTTGAGAAAACCTTTAATGCACCATAATCAGCAAAACATTAACGCTACTTTCTGCAACCATATTTCACGACTGGCCCACCAGGAGTAAGATACAGGTTCACGTGGGTCTAACAGTTTATGTATAGGGCCTAGGCCCTATAATCAAAGCAATAACTGCAGGTGAACATCACAAATGCTTACCGTTCAGCCGTCCCTTGCAAGAACAATGTAACTATATTATTTCTCTGAAATGAGGGTTTTTTCTAAATTCACGACCATGTACGCTATGCGACAGCGGGGAGCCGTCAGGTATGCGACAGGTCAGACTTCAACATCTCATATGCCTCCCTGTCAGGGTCACTTGCTGGAATTTGGAGTTGACACACGGGTTATGAAAGTGACAAAACAAATGTGTCAACTTCAAATGCCAGCAAGTGTCTCTGAAAGGGAGTTACGAGATGCTGGAGTCTAGGTTACGGAAAGTGAGAAAAACAAGTAGCATTGTTCTTGCACGTGAGGGCCTATTTGTTGCAGTAGATGGCCGCCACAAAACGTCAGGGCAATGAATGTTAGTAATAATAAAGTAAAACTTCAGCATATATGTGAAATGCAACGCACACCTATATGTTAAAACGGTTAGCTCTAACGCTTGCTCAAATGTAACCTCAACCATGTTTCGTTTAACAATCAACAATCATAGTTAACATTCACATTTCATACTTTAACATGTATTTATCGTTACTTTGATGGTCAGAAATCGTCAAATAATGTAACGTTTCGTCATTTGGATTCAGTAACTCAATTCAACGCTGATGTTTCTAAAACATTCTCTGTCAAAGCGTGCTTACCCCTTTGATGAAGAACTCGGCCCAGCTGCCTGCTCGTCACCCGACAGTCCGGTACCGTCAGTGCCCTTCCTCTTCGTGCCGGACAGATTCCGCCTCTTGTTGCAGTTGTCCTGTGACAGCTTGTACTTGAGATCATGTGCGAAATCGACCTGCCATTTGAGTGAGAACAGATAGGGTGTGATGGATGCAACATTTTATGAGACGTTGAAGTCAGTATTATGGAAACGAAGAGAAGAGCTAGATATACTCGTTGTTTTCTCTCGAAGGCCCACATTACGCAGTGTTTTGAACTTATATGATTTAGATTGCAACACCTCTTACATCCATTGGTCAACTGAAACATGACAAATGGAAATACAACACACACAGAAACAACATAATTTCAGTTCAAAATCATTTGTTGCATTCTCGAAAATGAAAATATGTTACATACACGACTTGGTGTGGCACCACCAACAGTTGGTTTTCGTTAAATAGCGTGCATCGTGCAAAATGTTACTTCAAAAGACAGACAGGGGCTTCCCCCCCCAGGAAAGTTTAGACCATTCGTGTATGAAAACCCAAATGTTGGAACGTAAAGCATAGGAATTTCCCCCTTCATTATCTGGTTAAACCACACACAACGCACCTCTCCACCGGAAACGGCGACCGCGTGAGGGTACATATGAGCAACTCTTGCGGCTATGACGCGGGACTGCTGAACGTCGATGGTCATCTTGCCGGTCGGGTTCTTTGCCAGACACCTCTTCAGATCGTGCGCGATCACATGGAGGAATTTCTTGCGATCGTTTTCACTCATGTCTCGGGCATTCTTGGCTGTATCGAACATGGCAACGAGCGTCTCGGGAAACTTTTTCTCATCGGGGACATTGAACGATGGAACGTCGACCAGGAGAACGGAGGTCCCGGCGGGGGACATTGGGTTCTGGTGAGGTTTGAAAATGGGAGAATATTTTCATTTCAAACTCCGCATGCAAAAAGTGTGCATGTACAATCTGTTTCTTCCTCCTTGCCAACAACTCCGGCTTCAGCTTCTCATAACTCCATTTCAGGGACACTTGATGACGTTTTGAGTGTACACACTGCATTCGGCATTGTGCCGAATTCAGTCTGAACACTCAAAATGTCATCAAGTGTCCCTGAAATGGAGTTATGAGAAGCTGAAGCCGGGGTTGTTGGCAAGGAGGAAGAAACAGATTATACACACTTTTTGCATGCGGAGTCAGATGTAAGAAATGAATGTGTGGGAGACGCATAAACATAAGCAATGACAAGAAATGTGTGCGAGGGCACGAAGTGCCTGGCCTGCGAGCGAAATGTTTTTAAAATTGACGTCGTGACAAAGTATCAATCTTTTGAACTTCTAACATTGCTAAGACATAGAAAAATCCAGCTGTGTTTGCACACATTTTCACAATTCCCTCACTTCTCCATAAAATTCTAAAATTCCCTGGTTTCTGCCAGATTACTCCATAGATAACAGTGAAATAGCATTACATTTCCAGGTTTTCCATGTTTTCCTGGTTTTCCAGGTTTTCACTGACTGTATCAGTTCCCTGATGGACTCGGTTACTCATATCTGTGCACGCAAATTAGCCTACAATCGTCCTGGCCAATATAGGACGCAACCATGCAGGGGCAATTTTATGGGGGGGGCTTCCACCCCCCAATGCCGGCGTAAAAACAACATTTGTTCGGGACAATCGGCGTAGTTGGGACATTTTCACTGAAAGTGGGAACAACTCTAGCCAGGAAAACCGTTATAGTTTGGACAGAGTTGGGACACAGCTGGAATTTACCCCTCCCAAAAATTTCTCTTCGCTTCGCCCATGAGAAAAAGCATATCAGACCTATATATCCATCAATTTTGGCTGAAATCACATTAATTTTACAATAAAAAAAAAACACACTACCTATGACAACTCGCTATTTAAATGTACTAGCCTATCCATCATTGCCGAGTATCAGGGGCGATTATATGGGGGGGGGGTGTGGGGGGGCTCCCCCCCCACTGCCGGCGAAAAATCATAAAAAGTTGGGACACTCGCTTAGTTGGGACATTTGACCAAAAGTTGGGACAAACTCTGCCATGATCGCTGAAAGTTGTGACAAAGTTGGGATTTCCCCCTCCCAGAAAATTTCCTTCGCTTCGCCTCTGCCGAGTATAGCATAGTTTCAGTAGCCTAGTTCAGACAATATTTGCACATGTTGTCAGCACAAAGTTGTCAGCCTAAATGTCACTCACCGGTGAGTAGGATGTGTTGCTGGCCGCCCCGTATGACCTGTTGCTGGCCGCCCCGTATGACCTGTTGCTTGCACCTCCACCTGATGGTGACTGCAAGCAGTCCACTCCGATGTCCATGTCAACATCCAGTCCGGACACGCCTGCTGCACCCGCTTTCAGGATCTCCCTGGATGGTGAGATTCGATATTTATTTGATATTTTGGAACACACGTCGGAGAATTGGCAATACGTTGGGGCATTTTCATCATTTGTTGGGACAAATTTTGCCAGAAAAACATTATAAGTTGGTACTAAGTTGGAATTTCCCCCTCATGCACAGACTTTTCCCTTCGCTTCGCCCCTGATCCAATGTCACATATACTGCGCTGTGACATGGTATAGCAACGTCACTTGATGGAAAACAACTATAAGTTAACGACTACTTATCGTCGTCCAGTGTCACCGTATTATCGGTAACATAACAAAATCGTCATTTCATAGGAAAAAACTAATCACTTAGCGATTACTTATCGTTACTTAACTATCTTTTCTATAAATCTATACTTCTCCACTATTCGCAATGCCGTCGCAACAAAAAAACGTGCATCCAGATTTGCCTTCGTTTCTGTTGCACTTGACAACATTTTGACTTGCCACAACGAAACTGAAATCTATACGGTAGGCCTATGCTATCTTTGTGTCAAGTCAAACTTGGAAGAAAGTGTCTGTCAAGGGGAGTTATGAGATGTTACAGTGAGGTTTGCAGAAACGGAGGGAAATGTGGACGTACACACCCCTTGCCTGAGACGGCTCATAATACATGTTCCTGCTTCAGTCACGAATACCAAGTATTCGTGACTGAAGCTGGAACATTGATTACACGCCGTCTCAAGCAAAACGTGTGTAACCAGATTTCCCTCCGTTTCTGCAACCCTCACATTGTGAGCCTATATATAGCCTAAACACGACCAGTACAAACAAAACAGATTTCAGAGCCTATTATTGATTATTCACACAAAATTACACATATTTCTTTACCTTTTCACTTGCTGCGCCACCGGATGAAAGGTCGCCGTGAAGTGGTCACCCATTCCCATGACGTACCGATCATCTATCATTCGAGGTAGTACGGACTGGACACCCTGTTTCGTGAGTACCACCTCACCGGCCAGAACGATGTGGAATTTATCACGGTGCCCTTGAGGAAACTCGTTGACTTTCAACTGACGCCGGAATTCGTTTAAAACACGCTCCCTGTCCTCGCAGCTGCCGTCTGCCATGACCCCGTCAGAGACAAACACAACAACGTTGACCGTTGGCACCACGCAGTCCGAAACTTTGCTCTCGATGGTTACGCGTTTGACGCTCTGCGTACCGTTCACCACCATTTTTGCCGGATCACTGCTTGAGGCGCCATGCAGCAGCAAAATCCTCTGAAGGAAGTCGGATCCAATGGAGATGTCTTCCATCGGCACCTCGACGCCAACAGGAGTGTCAGAGGTGCTGCTACCTGCCGCTGATTGGATGGCCGTGACGTATGTGGTGTCCGACACCACGACGTTTTCAGCAACCTGATTCCCACCGCCCGCGACATCATGACCGACCTCACCAACCTTCTTGTCACCGCCGACGGGTCTGAGCACGTCGTCCACATTGAACAACAACTGCAACTTCTCAGTTCCTTTGTCCGGATCCATGATCACAGTATTAGCACAAACACTCGACGCAACCCCAACCTCCCAGCTCGGCTTCCCTGATTCAGGCACAATTCCAGGAAAGTGCTCAGAAGTCGCGGGTAGTCAGAGGCATAGGAGGAAGTGTGTAAGATTTAATGTGACGACGAATCAGTTACCCTAAATTAAAAAGAGACATATATATAGGCCTAGGCTAAATTTACTATGGAAACAGGTTCCCTCCGACAACAAAAAACTGTCAATCAACATCATTGGTCGTGGTATAGCTCAGCACTCCCCCAACGTACTGAGCAGTGTGAGCCAGCCATTTATCCAAATTGCTCACCCCTCCATTTCATAGGCTAGCCTATCACTCACTTTGGTTCGATATTCATGAACTCATTTTCGACATCTCTGTCTGTCAATCTGAGAAAGGCCAAGGGGGACTTAACGATGCTGCAGAGGGAAGAGAGAGAGTTACAAAAAAATCTGCTCGAATTTTAATTTCTCGTTTTGTTCACCCAATATCGCCTGCATGTAAAGCCACAGAGTTATCCTGATCACAATGTATTGTCCAGGACATACATCAGTATCGCGGACCACATCTGTTGGCATATACATGAGGCACACTTTAGTCTATTCGAGTTTATTTATCAGCTTCATCATTCTGGGGTACACATGGCTTGCCATGTAGTAGACGTCCAACGCCGCGTACTCCTTGTCCTCCTTCGTCAAACCAGCCCCAGCCGGCACCCTTTCGAAAAACGTCTTCTTCAGGTGTGTTGGTTTCTTGAAGTCTTTCTTCAGCTTCCCCTTCCACAGATTGATGGGCACCCTGACTCCGTACATGATGGAGTTGTGACCCACATCGACCCGCCCCTGCTGTTTCGCTGCCAAAGTGAGATCAAAGATGTTGTGGGACCTGATTATTTGGAGCAGGAGATTGAAAGTTGACTCGGTCTTTTTCAGTGGAATGTGGCCTATTTCGGCGGTACCCTGGAAAAACAACACCTGATTTGTGGACTCGAGAAACTGACGCAATGGTGATTCCCGGGAAGTGACCCATGACTGATTGTGAAGGATGTCAAAGATGTAGGTGTTGCTGTCAACATCTGCCACCTGCAGACTGTTGAGATGGTCATTCTCCCCCTCCGTGTCAACTCCCAGAACATTTCCCGACACTCTCAGCTTTTCGACTGCATCCGTCATTTCCTGATCAGTTTGCACCAACTTTACTTTTTTATCGTCATATTTCGGAGCAGTCGGGTCCCACTCTTTCGGAAGACCACGCTTCAGCTGGACACAGTTTTCCCCAATGAGACTAACGGTCTCAAACTTCTCCTTCTCAAAGTACTTTCTCACCGAGCTCTCAACCCCAGCAGGCATGACAGAAGAAACTGGAACGGCAAATGCCGTCCAGTCCACGGACCTATCGTACTCACTCTTATGCATCTTATTGTTTGCACACTCATGAATCTTGTACAACAACATTCGGTCGATTTGATTCAACTTTCTGTCATCACTCGAACTTGCACTTGTCACTGTTGCCGATGGCCTGTTCCGTTCATTGATGATGCCAGCCAACTGCGCCCTCTTTTTAGCCGCCTTATTTGCCCTTGCTTTTGCCCCTTTAGACTTTTTGAATTTTGGCATTTCACTCTCCCACTCGAAATCTCCATCACTCTCTCCCTCACTCTCTCTCTCTCCCTCTGCGAGCACTCTTTGACCCATCCACATCCTCACATTCGGTGGCCCAACTTCAGTACTGTGTTTCCTCTCCCCCCAACCATCATTTCCCCAACTTGCCTCTCCAAACCCTCGCTCCCCCCTCTCTGCCTCTCGGACATCCACCTTTTCGCTCTCTTTCTGCCCCCCTCCAACCACCCCCCTCTCCATCTCCATCTCCTCCAACGCCGTTTCATCCCAATTCTCGGGCGGATACGTTTTGCTCTCTCCGATCTGTTTCATGACCCAATTCGGCCCCGACCCCACTTCACCCTTCAGTCGCCCATACCTTGAAATTGGCCTGTCTCTGTCTTCTCCAGTCACATTCCCCCTCCACCTTTTCTCCCTGAATTTTGTCACCACCTTCCTCCCCTCCTCATCGTACGTCACCTCCGTTTTCACGCTCACGTTCACCACTCTCTTGTCCCCCTTCAGATTCTCACTGTGATACTTTTTCGTCCTCTTTCTCATCGCCTTCTTTTTCACCTCACTGTGGATCTCTTTCACCTCCTCCCCCTTGGCCTTACTCTCCCGAATCCTTTCCTTCATCCTTTTATTTCTCCGTGCCCTAGCCTCGGCGTTGTTCTGCCTTTGGTTCTCAAACCCCACTGACCCCGGTTTTGGCTTATACTTCCTCTTCTTCTTAACACTTCCTCCCGCCCCCCTCCCACCCCCTTCCCCCATCATCAGATCACCCACACCCACTCCACCTCCCACATCTTGATGTTCCATGATGGCCTAAGCCGCGCGCCGCGAGATTGTTTGTTAGACTGTTTGTGTTCGTTGTATGATCACTTAGAAAGCTGCCTATAGAAGTCAGAAATTAAAGGGAAAACATAAATTAAAAATATAAATTAAAGTGAAGAAATTATCCTTAAACAGAATTTAAATCAAATTACTTAAACTGAAGACATGCTATTGAGTAGCCTTATGATGTTAATAAAGGAAATGAAATATGAATTAATAAAAAAAATACAGTAGCCTACATATAAGGCTAGGCTAACTTAAAATGAAATTCAGGGAACGTAGTGATAACTGAAATTAGGCCTATACAATATAATGGTGACAGAAGGTCTACAGATGGGCAGCAAGTGAAAAAATTCCCACAGCCGTCCACAAACAGCCACTGTCGTCCACAACCGTTGCTTTACTGGTTTGTCCATAGGGGGGGGGGGGTTGGCTAACAAAATTGCGTCCACTCAAGTCTGCTAAAAATCGTCCATTCCAATATAGAACACTATAAAGACAAATCCCTGAATGCCATGACAATTAATATCGTAAGCTGAGACAAATTTTCACGACAATAGCCTAGCCTATGCCGTCGCAAGCAAAAAGCGTGTATCTCGTTCTTACATTAGGCCTACATAGATCCATTTCGCACAGATACTTGCTGTAAATTCCAGAAGTGACACCCGAATCTGATTCAATGTATGCACGTGAAATGGTTGAACGTGTCTGTTAAATGAAGTTATCAAATGTTGAAGTCAGGGTTTGTTTCCAATGATGCACAACATGATACCCACTTTTTGCTTGCGACGGCCGTGTTACTGTATTGGGTCCTTTGGCAACATTTTGATACCATTTTGGACCACTAAAACCAGCTTTGTATATCAGTGTAACGACATTTCCCGGCCCTGCCTCTCACACAATGTACATGACAATAGCCTATAGGCCTATGCCGTCGCAAGCAAAAAGCGTGCATCATGTTCCTAGTCATTGGAAACATAGCCCTGACTTCAACATCTCATAGTTCCATTTATCACAGATTCTTGATAGCATTTTCAGTACGGTGACACCAAATCTGAATCCATGCATGAACGTGAAATGGTTGAAAGTGTCTGTGAAATGGAGTTATGAAACGTTGAAGTCACGGTTCCTTCCACTGACACGAAACGAGATACACGCTTTTTGCTTGCGACGGCCGTGTTACTGCAGGGACCTTTGGCAACGTTTTGATACCATTTTGGTCCACTAAAACCAGCTTTGTCTATAAGTTTAACGAAATTTTCCGGCCCTGCCTCTCAGCACACGTCTCAATTCGATTCGAATCGGCCATTTTTAATTTTTAATTTCAGTTTTCGCTCTTTCTCGGACTCTTCTCTTTTCTATTTTTGCGGGCTCTTCTCTTTTTGAGATGATAGCCGACAACAGCGAAATTTTAATGTCATCTTTTAAAATTCAGCGATCACATATCGTTAAATAACGAACATAGACTGTCGAGGTACTAAAATAGGTCGTTGTTTTATGTTAGTCATTAATAACGATCATTTTCTATCAATTTTCGTAAATATTCATTATGCTAATTGACGATTATTATTCGTTAAACTTTCCCGCCAAAAAAGATAGAATTTTTTGGCGCTGCTTTCAAAAAGCTCAACGAATTATAATCGTTACAGTCAGATTCACATCGTCAATGCTTCTTGATGCGTCAGATAATAACGACTCGATCGTTTTTTTTTTTGCTGTGCAGGTTGGGTTCCGTATAATCTCTTGTATAAGGCACACCGTTGTATAGGGCGCACCTGCTTTTATGGGCTCACTTTGCGGACAAAAATGGGTGCAGCATAAGGACATATATAAGGCGCAGGGTTTTTCTGGAGCTGGTTTAATGGACAAAAAAGTGTGCCGTATACACGAGATTATACGGTATGTTCGGATTTAGGTTTAGCACCTATACCGTGTTTACTCTTCTATAAGGCGACCCTTTGTATAAGACGAGTGCCATTTTTGGAGCCATATTATCTGAGAAAAATGTTCTTGTGCAAAATTTTGTAATGTCCCGCTTCCAAAATGCATGGAAAACG
>Ga0209773_10000128_pt1 | contig 21906 bp, 23 predicted proteins | sample BogFormECP14_OM1_FD_188244 | JGI IMG/M metagenome (GOLD analysis project Ga0209773, IMG submission 188244) | Bog forest soil microbial communities from Calvert Island, British Columbia, Canada - ECP14_OM1 (SPAdes) (version 2) | ecosystem: Environmental > Aquatic > Freshwater > Wetlands > Bog ... | reverse complement strand
CCCGACCCTATCGCAAGTTTTTTCCGCTCGGAGCGCCCGATCGTGACTAGCCGCCTGCGGCGTGGAATTCACGCGGCATTGGGATTAATGGCGCGCGCAGTTCATTCAATTGAGCTGGTCGGCGACCTTGTCCAATCCGGCTTGCACACAGGGTTCGTCGACGCCGGGCGAGCCCGACACGCCGACGCCGCCGATGACGTCGTCGCCGACCTTGACCGGAAGGCCGCCGGGAATGGCGATGACGTTCGGCAGCGTCACCTGCTGAAGGACGAGCGGATCGTTGCTGGCGAAGCGCTTGGCGTAATCGGCGGTCGACGTGCGGAAGCTATTGGCGGTGTAGGCCTTTCGACGCGCGTTCTCCATCGTGTGCGGGCTCGCGTTGTTGCTGCGCAAAGCAACAATCGTGTCGCCGTCGCGATCGACGACGACAGCGGAAACGCGATATCCCTTGGCGGTGCAACTCTCGACCGCCGTCTCCGCGATGGTCTTGGCAATGGAATAGGATAGGTCACGGTGCGTGAGCAGTTGGGCGTGAGCGACCGTTGCAACGACGGCGCATAGGCCGGTTAGTGCAAGGCCGGCTGAGGGCTGGTGCATGCGGTCTCCTTCGTCCAGCGCGGCGCGAGCATCATCGAACCTGTCTCACCCTCGAATCGTTGTCAACGATCCATAGCGCGACGCTTCCGGTGGCTTGACGGACGATTACTTTCCGAGGTGCTTGTCGAAGAAGGCGGCCATCTCACCGAACGCAACCGCAGTTTCCGGCAGTCGATCGTCGCGCAAGTATTGTGCGTGCGACTGGCCTTCGTACACCTCGAGCTGCGCCTCCACGCCAGCCGCACGCAGCGCACGGTGCGACCGCACGGTGTTGCTCAGCAGCAGATCGCGCGTGCCCGTGGTCAGGATCGCGGGCGGGAATCCGTGCATGTCGCCATAGACGGGCGACAGCAGCGGATCCTTCAGATCGTGGCCATTGGCGTAGACCACCGTAGCGGCATCGCAGAATCCGTCTCGCGACACCAGCACGTTGTCGACCAACTCATTTGTGTAGAAGCTGTCGCCGGTCTTGGTCGCGTCGGACATCGGCGTGCCGACTGAAATCGCCCCAGGCAACGCCACGCCTTTCTCCTTCGCGCGAAGAATGACTTCCAAGGTCAGGGCGCCGCCGGCCGAGGTGCCGAAAATCCCGATGTTCTTGGGGTCGATCGTCCGCTGCGCGGCCTTGTACACCGTGAGCACGTCATCGATCGCGGCGGGGAAGTAGGCCTCCGGCGGCATGCGGTAGTCGATCGAGATCACCTTGAAGTGCTCCAACCCGGCCATGGTGATGGCTTCGGTCGCTCCCGCTTCGCCAGGGAACAGAACATAGCATCCGCCGTGGATATGAATGAGCAGGCGGTTGCGATTTTCTGGCGGAATCTCGTCGGGCGTCACGATGAAGACCTTCACCCCATCCATCGTCGACGGCTCGATTTTCACATGAAGACGCTCAGCCATCGCGGGAATTGTCGGCACGATCCCGGCGGCCATCGTATCCGCGAACTTGCGCCATTCCTCACCGGTCTTATAGAGTTTATTCCAATTCGGATTCAGCGGCGCCGCGATGAACTTCTGCATGCCGGGGCTGACATCCGTCGGTACCGGCAGCGACTTCGCCGGCGCCTCCCGAGGAGCGAGCGTCGCATCGTCGGCGTTCGCTAAGAGCGGAAGGGCCGCTAGCGGCGCAAAAGTGAATGTGGCCATCGCCAGCTTGGTAAGCTTGTTCGGCTTCATGAACGCTTCGTTCCCCTTGATGCGATATTCCCCGATGACTTGGGTCTGAGGGGAAGCCCCACACTGGCAATTCCGGCGAGAGGATCCCCTAACGGCTTCGCGCGCGGCTTCACGAAGTGGCTGACCGGGACAAGCCCGGTCATGACGGAAAGCTCGGGACTCTTCGCTGGCCGCTCCCTCGAGCGCACCCCGTCGTCCCCCGCGAGTATCCCGCGGCCCGTCGAGAGAAGCAAAACACGTCTTTGGGAGCGCCAAGATGAACAATTGCGCGTTGATTATTTTCTTATCCACGACGGGGACGCTTGGGCGAAATTGCATGCGTCGGGGCTCGAGAATCGATTCGCGCCGATTTCCCTGTTCCGCCCTGATAAGGCGGAATTGTTTCCCTGTTGTCGCGAATTAATTCCCTGTTCTGTCGCGCAGGGAACTCATCTCACAAACGACTGAATTCGCTGATGTTTTCGAGAAAGGTTTCCTCAGAAAGCGACTGAATCGGCGAAATTCCCTGTTTTTTTCCCTGTTACCAGGGAACGCAGCGCAATCGAACCGCAGAAACCCGGAGCGGGTCGCAGCGGCGCCCGCCGTGGCGCGGACAGCCCCGCCCTGCTATGCTGGAGGCGATTGAACCCGAGGAAACGACGTTGTCCTTCGCCCGCTATCCCAGCCTTCTCGATCGCGTCGTCTTCATCACCGGCGGCGGCACGGGGATCGGCGCGGCGATGGTGGAGGCCTTCGTCGCGCAGGGCGCGAGCGTCGCCTTCGCCGACATCGCGCACGAGGCGTCCCACGCGCTCGTCGAGCGGCTCGCGGGCGGCCCGCAGCGGCCGCTGTTTCTTCCGTGCGATCTGACCAATCTCGCCGAGCTCGAGACCGCGATGGAGGAAACGCGTCAGCGGCTCGGGCCGATCGCCGCGCTGATCAACAACGCCGCGAACGACCAGCGCCAAGACGCCGACGAGGCGACCGAGGAGGATTGGGACCGCACGATGGCCGTCAACCTCAAGCACCAGTTTTTCGCCGCCCAGATCGCGCGCCGCCAGATGCGCGAGATCGGCGGCGGCTCGATCGTCAACTTCTCCTCGACCGCGTGGATGGTCGGGGTCCCGCGGCTGTCGGTCTATTCGACCGCCAAGGCCGGCGTCATCGGTCTGACCCGGAGCCTGGCGCGGGAATTCGGCCCGGAAAATATCCGCGTCAACGCGATCCTGCCGGGCGCCGTCGTGACCGAACGGCAACGGCGGCTATGGCTGAGCGAGGCCGACGTTCAGGCGATCATCGCGCGGCAATGCCTGCCGAAGATTCTGGTCGCGGAGGAGATCGCGCACATGGCGTTGTTTCTGGCCGCGGACGACAGCCGCATGATCACGAAACAGGGTTTCATCGTCGACGCCGGCCTCAGTTGACAATTTTTTGCGCTTGATCCGCTCAACCCGTGGGCGCATGCTCTCGATTCGGGCAGGTTCGAAAGAAGGCTGTCATCGAGGGGGGCCATGGAGGGTAGCATGACCGTTGCGCGCATTCTGAAGGAAAAAGGTCGCGATGTGCTGACAACCCAGCCCCATCGCACATTGAAGGAAGCGGCTGAACTGCTCGGCTCGAAGGGCGTCGGCGCCGTCGTCGTCTCGGACGCCGCGGCGAGCGTCCTTGGAATTCTCTCGGAGCGAGACGTCGTTCGCGCGATCGGGGCCCGCGGGGCGGCCGCGCTCGACGACCCGGTTTCGCGTCACATGACCGCTCGCGTCAGTACCGTGGGCGAGGGCGCGACGATCGATGAAGTCATGGCCACGATGACCAGGGGCCGCTTCCGACACATGCCCGTCGTGGAAAACGGCCGGTTGGTCGGCATCGTTTCGATCGGCGACATCGTCAAGCGCCACGTCGACGCGCTGCACAGCGAGAGCGAGGCGTTGCGCGAATATATCGCGACGGCGTAGCGCTTCGGAGTCGTAGACGCGGTCGGTGACCGTGCCGTTTTCGCCAGCCCCTTGACGGGGAGCGGCGCGCCGGCCGCGCGCGGCTATAGGCGAGTGCGTCGCGTCAGACAGCCGCCCCCGCGCTCTTGAGCAGTTCGAGGATTTCGTCGCTCGACCTGCGTACTGCCGCGCGTCCCATCGCGATCAGCTCGTCGGCGCGATGAAACTCGAACAAGCCGACTTTGCCCACTTTCAGGCTCACCAATACGTCGGGCGGATCGCCGGCCAGGCGCGAGCGCATGATCCGATCCTGCGTGATGTTGAACGTGTTGACCATGACCGCGGCGAGGCTGGGGGCCTCGGATACCTCGCTGGTCCAAAACCGCGGCAGCAGGCCTCCGATCCTGGTCCCGCGCCGCGCCGGCGGCGCCGCCGGCGTCGGGATGGCGGCTTCTTCCTCCGTATGGTCCAGATCCTGGATCGCGGTGCCGCGGCCCGAGCCGTCGCCAATGCCTAGCGCGATCACGATTTCGGCGCCGAACGCGCGCGCGACGCTCACCGGAACAGGATTGACGATCGCGCCGTCGAACAGCCAACGTCCGCCCATGCGCACCGGCTCGAACACGCCGGGCAGAGCGTAGGAAGCGCACATCGCCTCGACCAGCGCGCCGCGCTTCAGCCAGATTTCGTGGCCGGTGCCGATCTCGGTGGCGACGCAGACGAACGGGATCGGCAGCTCTTCGATGCGCAGGGGGCCCATCGCCGCGTTCAGCTTCGCCCGCAAGCGGCCCCCGCCGATCAGACCGCCGCCGTTGAAGGAAATGTCGAGCAGGTTGAAAACGGTGCGCTTGGTCAGCGAACGGGCGAAAGTCTCGAGCGTATCGAGACGCCCGGCTGCGAAGCAGCCCCCCACCACCGCGCCGATCGAGGCGCCCGCGACGATGTCCGGCGTCACTCCGAGCGCGATGAGTTCCCTCAAGGCCCCGATATGCGCCCAGCCGCGGGCCACGCCGCCCCCGAGCGCGATGCCGATCTTGGGTCGCGCCCTTTTCGCGCCGTTCACGATCGGCTCGGATGGGGTCTTGGCGAAAAAAGAGAGCGACATCCCACAAGTGCCTTACACACCGACCGCGTTTCCCGGACCGCGCGAAAGTCCGAAGCTTGACACTGGGGTCTAGCTATCGGGTTAACGCGAGCGCGCCGCGAGGTTCCATACGGAGACGCTCCGCTTGCCGATTTTAAGGCGAGGCAGCGATTCTGGGACCGGTAAATGGTTCAACTCGGTGGGATTTCCGTCAGACTCGAACCTTCGCCGTCCTTCTCGACGCGGCGATAGAAGCACGAGCGCCGCCCGGTATGGCAGGCGCCGCCGTCGCCGCCGACGCGCACCCGCGCGAGCAGCGCGTCCTGGTCGCAGTCGACGCGCAGCTCGACGAGGGTCTGCGTCTGGCCCGAAGTGTCGCCCTTGCGCCAGAGGCTCTGGCGAGCGCGCGACCAATAGTGCACGACGCCGCTCGCGAGCGTCTTTTCCAGCGCCTCCGCGTTCATGTGCGCTACCATCAGCACCACGCCGTCGCCGGCGTCGACGGTCACGCAGGTCAGGAGCCCGTCGGAGGAAAACCTCGGCGCGAACTCCGGCCCTTCCTCCACGTCGGACGACATGGCGCTACTTCGCCCCGCCCACCAGCGTCAGAAAGCGCAGCCGCTCGCTCGGGTCGCGGAAGACGCCGGTGAATTGCGTCGTCACCGTAGACGCGCCGTGCTTCTTGACCCCGCGCATCGTCATGCAGCTGTGCTCGGCCTCGATCATCACGGCAACCCCGCGCGACCGCAGGCCCTCCTCGATCGCCCCGGCGATTTGCGCCGTCAGGGCCTCCTGCGTCTGCAGACGGCGGGAGAACATGTCGACGATGCGCGCCAGCTTGGAAAGCCCGACCACCCCGTCGCGCGGATAATATCCGACATGCGCTTTGCCCGAGAACGGCGCCATATGGTGTTCGCAATGCGAGTAGAAAGTGATATCGCGCACCACCACCATGTCGGCATAGCCGTCGACTTCGGTGAAGACACGCGCGAGCTCCTCGTTCGGATTTTCTCCGTACCCGGCGTAAAAATCCTGATAGGCCTTGACGACGCGCCGAGGCGTGTCGGCGAGCCCTTCGCGGTCGGGGTCGTCCCCCGCCCAGGCGATCAACGTCCGCACGGCCGCCTCCGCCTCTTCCCGGGTCGGCTTCTGCACGGGTTCGGTGCGAAACGGCTTTATCTTGACGACGTCGTCCATGGCGGCCCCTTCGGGATTGGATTGCAAGCGAGGCCGCGCCTCGAACCTGGAGACCCTCCACTTCGAAGGCTCGTCGGCCTATATAGGAGGGCGAGACGGTTCCGCCAGTCGGGAAGAATCCTTGTCATGTTGGATGATATTTACAACAAAAGGGTGCTGGAGCTCGCGGCCGACATCCCACGGCTCGGTCGCCTGTCCGCGCCGGACGCGAGCGCCAGGGCGCATTCGCGGCTCTGCGGCTCGACAGTGACGGTGGATCTCTCCGTGAGAGACGGCCGCGTCAGCGATTTCGCGCATGACGTGAGAGCCTGCGCGCTGGGCCAGGCCTCGTCGTCGTTGATGGCGCGCGGCATAATAGGCGCGACGCCCGAGGAACTCGTCGAATTGCGCGAGACGATGCTTCGGATGCTGAAGGCCAACGGGCCGCCGCCGCAGGGAAAATGGGCCGATTTTGCGGCTCTGGAGCCGGTCAGGGATTTCAAGGCGAGACACGCCTCGACGATGCTGACCTTCGACGCGGTGGTCGATGCGCTCGGCCAGATCGCGGCCGCGGAGGGCGCTCGGACGCCGGCGAGCGCGACGGCGTGAACGCGCTTCGGTCAGCGCCGCGGCAGGCCGCACGGGCGCTGATTCGCCTCTATCAATTGAGTCTGTCCGGCCTGATCGGCCGTCAGTGCCGCTATCTTCCCACTTGCTCGGCGTACGCCGATGAAGTGATCCGTCATCACGGACTCTGGGCGGGTGGGTGGATGGCGGCCGCCCGGATCTGTCGCTGCCATCCCTGGGGCGCGACGGGCTTCGATCCGCCGCCGGGCGTCTGCCCCTCGGACGCATCGTGGAAGCGCCCATGGCGCTACGGGCGATGGCGCTTCCATTGCGAATAGGCGCCGCGCTACACCATCCTTTAACCATGCCATGATTTCGTGGAGGCGAAACTTTGCCCTTTCAGGTGACTTGCATGTCGGTCCGCCGCTTCGTCCTCGCGCTGCTCCTGTTCGCCGCGCCCTCGCTCGCCTTCGCCCAGGAGGGAAGAGTGATCGGCGACAGTCTCGGCGTGGGGGTGAACTGGGCGGCCAAACTACCCTCGACCGCCAAGAACAGCGTCGCTATCTACAGCGGCGCCGTGCTCGATCAACTGCGGCAGGCGAAGAAGGGCGAGACCGTCTTCATGAGCCTCGGCACCAACGACGCCGTCGGCGGCGCGCTCGACGTGAAAGCGCGCGTCCAGGCGATCGTTGCGACGGCCGACCAACTCGGCGTCAAGCTGGTCTGGATGGGACCTCCCTGCGTGCTCAAGCCTTGGGAGACCTATTCGAAGAAGCTCGACGAAATCCTCAAGGCCGAGCTCGAGGGCACGTCGGTCATCTATGTGAGCATGCAGGACGCCACGTTTTGCGACCCGTCGATTCACGCCGCCGAGGGCGTGCACTTTGGTATGGCGGGCTACACCCGCATGTGGCAGAAAGCGGCAACGGCGGCGGGCTTCCCGGTTGTCGTCGCTTCGGCTAGCGAGCCGAAGGCGGCTGCTCCCGGTGGCCGCACGACGCCAGCCAAGAAGAAGAGACATCACCGGAGGAAGCACACCGTCGCCGAGCCGGCGCCGGCGGCCCCGCCCGCGCCGAACTAGACAACGACCGCAAGGCGAAGGCGCGAGGCAAATGCATCAGAAATGGATTTCTTGGGTTCGGATCGCCGCGAGCGGGGCGATTTTCGCAGCGGCGCTTCTCGCCGGATCCGATTTCGCCGCGGCGGCGCCGGCGCCGATCCGCATCGCTTTCGTGGGGGATTCGATGGCGGACGGCCTCTGGGGCTCGATGTTTCGACGCCTCGGAAAAGACAAATGCCTGGCCGAGAGGCTGAAGCTGATCCGCCACGGCAAGAACGGGACCGGACTCACCCGGCTCGACCAGTTCAACTGGCCCACCGAGGTCGCGACGCTCGCCGAGGTTCCCGGTGTGGATCTGTTCGTCGGGTCTTTCGGCATCAACGATCGGCAGCCGATCGTCGAGGAGGACAGGAAGCAGCGTATCCCCTTCCCCGGGCCGGCGTTCGACGCCCGCTACAAGGCCCTCGTCGAGGACCTCGTGCGCAACGCGATCGCCAAGGGCGGCTCGATCCTCCTGCTCGGACTGCCTGTGATGCTCGATTCTGACGCCAACGCCGATGCGATCGCGAAGAATCAGCTGTTCGCCGCCGCCGTCAGTGCGGTCGGCTCGCCGCTCGCCGTCTACGCGCCCCCCTGGACTTCGGGGCAGACGCCCGACGAATACAAGCCCTTCCTCCCGAACGCGAAAAATGCCATGATACAGGTTCGCGCAACGGACGGCGTACATTTTACGACCGCCGGATACGATATGGTGTTGGATACTTTCTATCCCGCCATATTGGCGAGTCTGAAACAGCGGGGGCGCGATCTCGAGAGCGAGTGCCCCAGCCAGCTTGGGGCGAGGTGAGGGGTTGCGCAATTCGTTTGCGCTCGTCGCTTGGGCGCTGATGCTGCTGATCGGCGCGACGGCCGCGGGGCTTTTACCGGAGCCAGGGCCAGGCCGCGACCTCGACGCGGCCGAACCAGCGCGTGCGCTCGCCGTGGCAGAATTGTTGTCCAAAGCCCAAATCGTCGCGCCGCCGCTCGGAGCGGCAGTGCAACGGCAGCTGGCGAAGGCCGCGGCTTTGCGGATGCCCGGCAAGTACGCCCTCGCCTTCGCCGACGCCGCGGCCCTGTCGGGGGAGCCGCTGTTCGACCCGCGCCATCGTGACGGCGTCGCGACGATATCGGCGCCCGACGGAGCGGCAAAGCTCCTGCGCGTCGCGATGGCGCGGGCGGCAAGCCTGTTTTCAAGCCGACTTCCGCTCCGGCGCGAGGGGACTGCATTGGCGGCGCTTGAGGCGGCCGCGCCCTCCGCGAACGATCTATCTACCGGGATTTCCACCTATGGCGAACTGGAGCCGGATATTTTCGCCTCGCACCGCATGACGATTCTGCAACTCGGCGACAGTCACACCGCCGCCGACTTCTTCACCGGTCGGGTGCGGGAGCGCCTGCAGCAAGCCTTCGGAACCGGCGGCGACGCCTATATCGTGCCGGGCAGGCCGCATATCGGCGTGCGCTCGGCGCTGTTCGAGACCGACGCCACGGATGGCTGGACCTACGAGGCGTTGCAGAAGTCGGACGCCCACCGCCGATTTTTTCTCTCCGGCTTCAACGCGATCGCGCGCCGAGCCGGCGCCGCCTTGAGCCTGCGCTCGCGCGGCGGGCGAAGCTATGACCGGGTCGAGGTGGCGTTTCTCAAGGAGCCCGGCGGCGGGAAAGCGGAAGTGCTGATCGACGGGACGCCGACCGGATCGATCGACCTCGACGGCACGGCGGACGAGCGGGCGACGCTGGCGCTGCGGGCGCCGGCGACGGGCACGCCGGTGGGCTTCCGCGAGATCGCGGTGCGCGCGCTCACCGACGCGCCGGTGACGGTGACGGGCGTCGATGTCGGTCGCGAAGGCGATGGCGTCTCGTACCTCAGTCTGGGCTTCCCCGGCGCCACCGTGCAGTGCCTGCAGCGGCTGACGACCGAGAATCTCGCCGACGACCTGCGCCGTATGGCGCCCGATTATGTCGTGCTCTCCTTCGGCACCAACGAAGGCTTCAACGACAACCTCGATGTCGCCTCCTATGTCGCGCAATACGAGCAGATCGTCCATCGATTGATGGAGGTCAGGCCCGGCGTGCGCGTAATTATCGTCGGTCCGCCCGACGCGGCGCGGCCGGCGGGCGTCTGCCATGCCGCCGGCGTCGGTCAAGACTGCACGACGCCCGCCCAGGTCGCCGCGGGCCCCGGCGGCGGGCAGTGCCGGTTCCCGACGCCGCCCAAGCTCGGAGCGGTGCGCGATGCGCAACGCAAGTTGGCGGAGCGCGTGGGCGCGATCTTCTGGGATTGGTCGTCGGTCATGCCCGGCCCATGCGGCGCTCAGGCTTGGGCGGCCGCTACTCCGCCGCTGATGGCGCACGATTACGTGCACATGACTCTGGACGGCTATAGACTGAGCGCCGACAGATTCGCGGACTTCCTGATCCCGCTGATCGAAGGCCGGCCGGCTGGCTCCCATGTTGTTTCCAACGATTGATTTTGGTCTTTTCTTCGCCCTCTCGCTTGCGCTGGTCTGGAGCCTCAATTCCCAGAATAACCTGAAGAAGGTCGTGCTGCTCGCGCTGAGCCTGGCTTTCTACGCTTCGTGGAACTGGCGGTTTCTGCTGCTGTTGCTCGCGAGCGGGGTGATTTCCTACCTGGTGGGCCTTTATGTCGATGCGGCGGCGGCGCGGCCGTTTCGCCGCTTTGCGCTGGCGCTCGGCGTCGCGCTGGACCTCGGCATTCTCGCCTATTTCAAGTACCTCGACTTCTTCATCGCGCAGGTTTTGACCTTCGCGCACGCGCTCGGGCTGAATCCGTCGATCGCGTTCGTCAACGTCACTCTGCCGGTCGCGATCTCGTTCATGACCTTCCACGCGATCTCCTACATCGTCGACGTCTATCGCGGCCGGCTCGCGGCCTCGCGCTCGCCGGTCGACATCCTGCTCTACATCAGCTTCTTCCCGCATCTGGTCGCGGGTCCGATCGTGCGCGCCCACGAATTCCTGCCGCAGCTCGCCTCGCCCCGGAACCCGGGCGATTTCTCTCTCAGTGAGAACATGCTGCTGATCCTCGGCGGCCTGTTCAAGAAGATGGTGATCGCCAACTACCTCGCCGTGCGTTTCGTCGATCCCGTCTTCACCGACCCCTCGCAATTCTCGCGTTTCGATCTCATCATGGCGGTCTACGCATACGCGATCCAGATCTACGCCGATTTTTCCGCCTATACCGACATCGCGATCGGCGTCGCCGCGCTGCTCGGCTATCGCTTTCCGGAGAATTTCAATCAGCCCTATCGCGCACTCGGCATCGGCGATTTCTGGCGCCGTTGGCACATGACGCTCTCGACATGGCTGCGCGACTACCTCTACATCCCGCTCGGCGGCAATCGCCACGGCGCCTTGGCCACCGCGCGCAATCTCATGCTGACGATGGTGCTCGGCGGCCTATGGCACGGCGCGAACTGGACGTTCTTGATCTGGGGCGCGATGCATGGCGCGGCGCTGGTCGCCGATCATTCCTGGCGGCGCAGCGTGGTTTTCGCGCGCTATGGCGCGGGCCGAATCGCGAAAATCGTCGACTGGGCGCTGACGTTCCATTTCGTCTGTTTCGCCTGGCTGTTCTTCCGCTCGCCATCGCTAGATTCCGCGACGCAGTACATTCTGGGCATATGGACCGACAATGGCGCGCAGAGCACGATGCCGGGGATCGTCCCGCCGCTGATCGCCTGCGGCGCGCTGACGCAGATCGTTCCGCCGCAGACCCGCGCCGCGCTCGGCGCGATGCTCGACGACCGAGGCGCCGTCGCGCAGGCCGCCTTCGGTTTCGCGATCCTCTACGTTGTGATTGCGATGGCGCCTTCGGCGTCCGCCCCGTTCATCTATTTCCAGTTCTAGCGCCGCGATGCAGCGAGACGACGCATGGAAACCACGCCTCACAAATCCGCCGTCGGTGCGGCCGCTGTTCTCACGCCTCGTGCCCCGAGCCCCGAGGCGAGAGACGCGCTCGCGATGAAGGCCGCCGCGAGCCATCCCGCGTCCGTGTCGAGCCCGCGGCGACGAATTTTGATCATCTACGCGATCCTCGGGCTGGCGTGGTTCGCCTTCCCCGGCGGCCTCGTCGATTGGCTCGACGAGCGCAACGCGACCGGATGGCTCGCCGCGCCGCTCGCGCTCGCCCGCGGGATCGACGCGGCTTCGGCGGCGACCGGCGTGAAGGCCGTTGGGCAAGGACTGCGCAAGCGGTTCTCGTCTATCGTCGGGACCGACGAGGACTGATCGAGGAGGAAAATGGAGCAGCTCCGGTCTGTGGTCGCGAATCGATCGTTTTCAATGGTTTGCGAGGCTGCTTTTGTGTTCGCGTCGATTTTTCCGTAATCCAGCTCGATATCGACGCGCATCCCTTGGCCGCTGCGGAACGAAAGATGAAACGCCAACCGATTCAAGCGCTCTTGGGCGTCTCTTTAAAGCGTTGAAATCGCGATTCCGTCCATGATGTAGGACGCGTACAGAAAATCGCGAATCGTGGCGATCCGCCCCTCCTCCCATTCGAGTAGAACGACCGACCGCGCGTTCGGGTCGTCGAGCGCAGTCGCCAGCAGCGCCGGCCGCCCGTCGGCGAACGCGGGGGCCAGGCGCCAGCGGCGATCGGAGGCCTCGTACCTCACGAAGTAGGTCTCGACCTGCGCCCGGCCCTTCATCTGTGTGCGCGCGACGAGGTCGAGCCGGACTTCGGCGGCGAGCAGGTCGCGCAGCGCGTTGAACTCGCGCGCGTTGAACAGGTCTGCATAGGCCCGCAACCGCAGTCGTTCGGTTTCGCTCGCTGGCGCGCGCGGAGCCGCCCGCGGCTTGGTGACGAGCGCCTCGCGGCCGCGATGCAGCGCAGCCTTTATCGCGGGGACAGTGGCGCCGAGGATCTCCGCCGTCTCGCTCGCCGAGTACCCGAGCACATCGATCAGCACGACGCAAGCTCGCTGCGGGACCGGCAGCGGCAAGAACGCGCCGAAGCTCCCGGCCACCGATACGCGAGCCTCGGCGTCGGCTTGCTCGTCGGCCACGTCGAGCTGGGGATCGAGCATCACGTTGTTCTGCCGCCCGCGCGCCCGGATCGCATCGATGGCGGCATTGTGCGCGATCCTGAACAGCCATCGCTCCGGCTGCTCAACGTCGCTCGCCCAAGCGCCCGCCGCGCGCGCCAGCGCCTCCTGCACGACGTCCTCCCCGTCGAACGTCGAACCCATCATCCGAGCGCAGTAGCGGTGCAGTCGCGGGCGCATCGCCGTTGCCAAACGCTCGAAGTCGCTTTCCATGCCTATCCCCTCCTGATCCTCCCTTTCGATGACGATGACAGGAAGCCAAAAGATTCGAGCTGGCGAATCCTTTTGCGTCGCGCCGTCGTCTGTGTCGGCAGGAGCGCCATTGCGGCGTCTTCATCGAGGAGAGCAACATGCAACGTGTGACCACGGTCCGTTACGCGATCAAACCCGATCGCGTCGACGAGAACGAATCGCTCTGTCGAGCGGTGTTCGACGAACTGCGCGCGAAAACGCCCGATGGGGTCTTTTACGCCTGCTACAAAGAGGCGGACGGCACGACGTTCGTGCACCTGTTCGCCAACCTGCGCGAGGACGACGCCGAGGCGGTCACCGGGCTGCCGAGCTTTGCATCCTATCAGGCAAAGCTTCTCGACCGTTGCCTGACGCCGCCCGAAGCGACCCGGCTCAGCCTGCAATTGCTGGACAGCTACGGAGCGGCGTCGGGCTGACCCGGATCCACCGCCTTCCGCACCGGGTGGGCGATCTCGTCCGCGAGGTCGGGGGCGATCACGGCGCGAGACAACATGACGCCGCCCGCCAGCAGCGGCAACAGGCGCCAACGGCCTCGCGTCCCGGCCGGTCGGGGAGTCCTTCGGCGATCAGCTCGGCCTTTCCATCAGCTGCGCCCCTTGCCCCTTGGGTTCAAGCACCCACATTGAACCGGGGGTTCTTCGCGAAGTCTTCAGCCATGCCCTACGGACGTCATTTCGGCATTTTCAGCGTTACCGCCTTAGCTTGCTTGCTGGCGTTGACCTCGGGTCCTGCCCAGGCGATCCAGGGTGGAGCGCTTGCAGCCCGAAACTCGCTTGCACAGGCGACCGTCGGGGTTGGAACTCTGCTCGCCGGCTCCGGAGAAATAAGCCTCAGTCGGTGCTCGGGTGTGTTGGTGTCGCCGGATGTGGTCCTCACCGCCGCCCACTGCGTCAGGAATAATCCTGTTGCCTCGGCCGTTGTCTTCTACGAGGGCTCGAGGCCCCTCCGACCCGCAATCCCGGTCGCAGAAGTCACCAGGTACGACGTGGCGTCAACCGGCCTGCCTGAGAAATATGCTGGAATATTGGAACTGTCCCTCGACACGGCTGCCCTGCGGCTCGCGGCGCCGGTGCGCGGCCACAAACCAATCCCGATCGGTCGGGGCGTGCCGCCGTCGAATCTGAGGCTCGCCGGCGCGGGAATCTCGCGACAAGGGATCGGCGTGCTGAAGACGACGCGACTGGATCCCTTGTTGGTCACCTCGACCGGCCTGCTGATTGCGGCTACGCGCGGATCGGAAGTCTGCAAGGGAGACTCCGGCGGCCCAGTCGTGGCGGACGGACGCCGGGGCCCAGTTCTTTGGGGGGTGGCCAGCGCCGTCCTGTCCCGCGACGGCGCCTGCGGGAGGGTGGTCATCATCGCCCCCGCGAGAGTGAGCTTCTGAGGCAAGATCTATCCCCCGTAAGGCTCGCAGTGCGTCGGCCTCCTCCTTTGTAGTTGAGCAAAATGCCCGAGCCAGGGGATTCCTTACATCCGCAAGAGGCGTTCCGCGTTGGCGTGCGCTATCTTTTCCCTGTCGGCGCTGCTCACCGGTAGCCTGTCCAGGAACGCTCGCGCTTCGGACATGGATCCGTAGGGGTGATCGGCCGAGAACATGATCCTGTCGACGCCGACCTGGAGCAACAGGTCCAGGAACGTCGGGGTGAAATTGAACCCGGCGAACGTGTAGTGAACATTCTCTCTGAGATAGGCGCTGATGGGTCGCGCGAGTTTCGTCATCGCCATCGGCATGACGTCGAGCCGGGACAACATGAACGGCAGCCCCTCGCCCATGTGGCCGATCACGAGCTGCAGTTCTGGATATTTGTCGAAAGCGCCGCCGAGGATGATGCGAATCACATGCACGGCGGTTTCGATATGCCATCCCCAGCCCGGGCCGGCGAGCATTTCCGAGACCATCGGCGCGAACCCCCCGTAGGATGCGTCGATCACCGGCTTCGGAGGCTGGGTCGGGTGAAGGTAGATCGGGACGTGCAACTGCTGGGCGCGCTCGAGGATCGGCCAGAAAAATTTGTCGTCGAGATATCGACCCCGATTGTGGCCGTTGATGACAGCGCCTTTGAATCCGTGCTCGAGGACCATGCGCCCCAGTTCGTCGGCGGCGAGGCCCGGATCAGCGGTGGGGAGCGTTGCGAATCCAGCAAAACGAGTGGGATGGCTCCGCACGGCGTCCGCGAGACGGTCGTTCGATTCCCGGGCGAGCGCCGCAGCCTCGGCCGCCTCGAGCTGTTCGGTTCCCGGAGACGTCAGCGATAGCACCTGCACATCGATGTTGGCTGCGTCCATCTCGGCGATTCGCTTGTCTCCGAGATCGCACAATTGTTCGAAGAGTTTCGCGGCTCGGCCACCAAAACTTTCGGCTTGTTCTCTCAGCTTGCGTCCGGGGCCCTCGAGAAAGACCTGGCTGGCGTAATGTTCTTCGAGAGTTATGGTTCGCATCAGGGCCTCCGCCAGGTTTTGATTGATCGTGCTTCGAAGGGCGCCGCACTCGAACGTCCGCGTCCACGACGTTTTCCAGCTCGCACGAAATCAGTCAGATGGCGATTTGCGGCAATTCGACGACGGGATTATATTACGATATAAAACCGCTTAAATTGGAAGGTGAGATCGAAGCGTTCGTTCCGAGCCATCGGCTAACCCCCCACCTATCCCGCCGGAGTCAGCGCTGACCAGATCGTGAACACTACGCCGCCCAAGCCCAGTAAGAGTCCGATCGACCCGGCGAAGATCAGTCTGCAGCCGCTGACCTGGCCAACCTCCAGCGTCGAGACTTCGGGCTTCGTCGGATCGTAGCGCACCGGCGGCTTGGCGCCGGCCGGGTAGCGTGCGAGCCATTCACGGGCCGGCGCCTCGGTGAGGTAATGGACTTCGGTCAGCCCGATCTTGATGATCCGGCCAGTATAAGAAGTCCCCTTGGCCGTATAGGAGTAGCGAATCTCGGGCGAGTAATATTCATACTTGCCGTCGCTATACCCGATCTTCTTCACCACTTCGGCCGAGACCACTTTTCCGGGCGTCGTAGGCCAATTGTGCGCAGCGGCGCCAAGACGCAGGCTCCGTAATCCCTGCGCGAAGAAATACCCGCCGAAAGCGGCGAACAAAATAGTCGCGACAATTCCGCCAACGATGAAATACGGCTTCGCGTTCGCGTCGATCGTGTCTTGCGCGAGCGCGTGGCTCGAAAACACAGTGGCGGCGCCGCCGAGCGAGATCGCCGCCAGTCTCCGCGCCCGGAGAAACCCTGATATCCCAGCCGCTCGAGCGTGGATTTCCATCGGAGCGCCGTATCCCGATGCGGACCCCCTACCCCAGCACCTCGCCCGCCGTGATCTTCCGCACGCCCGCCGCCTCCATCCGCGCCCAGGCGGCGGCCAGCGAACCGTCGGCGTCGATCGCGCGGCAGGCGTCGTCGATCACGAACGTTTCGAAGCCGGCGGCGCGCGCGTCCAGCGCCGAATAGGCGACGCAGAAATCGGTCGCTAGGCCGCAGGCGAAGACGCGCTCGATCCCGCGCGCGCGCAGCAGAGCCGCGAGCCCCGTCGTCAGTCCGTCGGCCTCGGCGAACGCCGAATAGGAATCGACCATCGCATTCGCGCCCTTGCGCAGGATCGCGAAGGCGCGGTCCTGGGTCTCGAGCGCAAAATGCACCAGCGCGCCGGGCGAACGCTGCACGCAATGATCCGGCCAGAGCACCTGATTGCCGTAAGGCAGCTCCACGAGATCGAACGGCTTGGCACCAGCGTGCGAGGATGCGAACGAGGCGTGGCCCGCAGGATGCCAATCCTGAGTGACGACGACGTTTTCGAACGCCCGGCCGAGTCGATCGACCAGCGGAATGATCGCATCGCCGTCCGCGACGGCGAGCGCGCCGCCGGGCAGAAAGTCGTTCTGCACGTCGATCACGATGAGAACGTCCTCGGCGGTGATGACGATAGGAGCCTCCATCTCAGCCTCCCCAGCGAGCCCTCGCGAGCTCGCCAATGCGCTCGCGCTCGAACAATACCACGACCACGAGCGAGAACATGAGCGGCACGATGAGATATAGCAACCGGAATACCAGCAGCGCGGCGATCACGCCAGCGCGCGGCGCGTCGGGCATCGCGGAGATGAACGAAAACTCCAGCACGCCGAGTCCTCCCGGCGCATGCGAAATCAGTGCGAGCGAGAAGGAGACGAGAAAGACCCCGAGCACCACGATGAAGCCGGGATGGCCTGTCTCCGGCAGCGCGAAATAGATGATGCCCGCGGCGCCGATCAGCTCCAGCGGGGCCGCCAGCAACTGCCTCACGGCGATCGGCGGCCGTGGATAGACGATCTCGAAGCCGCGAATTCGCAAAGGTCGGAAATGCAACAGCGCGCCCAAGGTATAGAACCACGGCACGGCGAGCAACGCGAGCGCGATCGCGCGCGCGGCCCAGTGTGGCCAGGCCACGTAGCGGCGCAGCAGATCAGGATCGGCGAGCAAGGTCACGCCGCCGAGCAGCAGATTGCCGAGCGTGAAGGTGAGGGAGCAAAACGCGACGACGACGCCGACTTCCGCCGCGCTGAGACCTTTCGTGGAATAGGCGCGATATCGAACCACGGCGCCGGAAAAGACGGTCGCGCCGATGTTGTGGGCGAGCGCATAGGTCGTGAAGGAGGTCAATGCGACGAAGCGCCAGCTCAGTCGCCATCCGAGATGCTCGAGCGCGATCTGGTCGTACCAGGCGAGCGCGGCATAGGCCATCACCGTCGAGGCGATGGCGAACAGCCAGTGCGAGGGCGAAATGGCGCGCACGGCGGCCACGACGTCCGCGAGCGAGAGATCGCTCAATTCCCGGAGCAGCAGCCAGGACGTGAACGCCACCGCCCCAAGACCGATCATCGGCCATAGGACGTCCGCGACTCGCTTCATCGTGAATCCCGCTTCGACGCGGGTTCGCGCCGCCCGTCCTCCCTGCACGAGCTAGGGGCAGTAGGCAATGGGCAGTGGGCAGTAGTGGGGAACCGCGAATGGCGAGTGGCGAATGACGAATAGGTGGCGAGCAGAGAGTAAGGCAATAGCTTTTGGGGCTCGGGTGAATTGGTAGCGCGGAGCCATTCGCCATTCGCCACTCGCTACTCGCTACTTCCGACCGCCGTCGCTGCGGAGACGCCCCGGGCGCCGCCCAGATCGAGCCAGACGTTCGGATCGTCCTGCGCCTGGCGTTTGACGAAGCTGTATCCGGTCACGTCCCAGGGTCGGACTTGATCGCTCAGATTGTCGAGCACGAATTCGCCGCGGTCGGTCTTGACGGTCAGGATCGCGTGACCTTCTCCGTCGAGATCGCGCACGATCGTCATCAGCAGCGCCTGCCGCGGGAAGCCCTGCTCGACGAGCAGCTTGCGCTTGTACAGGGCGTAGACCTTGCAATCGCCCTTGCCATCGATCGGATAATCCCAGTGGTCGACCATGGTGCCCCAATGCTCGAGATTGGTGATCGGCTCGATGAGTTCGTTGACGCGTTTGTTGACGTGCTGCAATGCCGTCCAGGTCTTCTTGGTCAATCGAACGTCGACGGGGCTGAGTTTGCCGAGCGAGCATTCCTCGGGGCGCCTGCCGCAGAAGTCGACCCAACCATAGGGCACGGAGGTCACGTGGCCGATCGGCGCGTAGGTGGAGGTCGGCGCGCTGGTTTCGGATGCCTCGACCAGGCTGGCGAAGGCGACGCCGAACACGGTCGCAGCGGCAGCGGCGAAGGCAATAGGCTTGAACATGAAGGTCCTCGTCGGTTTCTATTCGAGGACTTTCGCCGTCGCGGATTGGCGGACGCGAAAAAAATTCCGTAGGATTTTATCGATACGGCCGCTTTCGGACGTGGGTTTTTCTTAACGTTGACAGGTCGTAGCCTTCTTTTCGCTCGATTAGTTACAATCGCGGTCCGCCGATCTGGCCGCAAACGATCGCGACTTCACCCGGCCCTTCCGGCCCCGACCGTGGCCCGGGAAATGCCGCGGATTTCCCGATCGAACCGTGACGCCCCGAGATTTCCTCGCTAAAAGGATCGCGGCGGCCTCGCCGGAGCATCGGGAATGAGGGATCCTTCATGACGTCGCAGGCAAGCCCGTCTCGAGCCGATGCGTCTCGAGAAAGCGGTTCACCCGCGCCCGCCCTCGGGGCGATGAGCCTGGCGGCGCTGGGGATCGTGTTCGGCGACATCGGCACGAGCCCGCTCTACACGCTGAAAACCGTGCTGGACTCGACCGGCCCGCATCCCTCCGTCGCCGAGACGCTGGGCGCGCTCTCGCTGATCCTGTGGACCCTGTTCCTGATCACTACGGTCAAATACGTCAGCTTCGCCATGCGCATCGACAACGACGGCGAGGGCGGCATCATCGCGCTGATGACGCTGCTCGGCGTCAAGAAGCGTCACCGCCCCGCGATCATCTTCGCCGGCCTGTTCGGGGCGGCGCTGATCTATGGCGACGGCGCGATCACACCGGCCATCTCGGTGCTTTCGGCGCTGGAGGGCATGGAGCAGATCGCGCCTTCGCTGCAGACCTGGGTGCTGCCCGCCGCCGTCGCGATCCTACTCGCCCTGTTCGCGCTGCAGCCGCAGGGTACCGCGCGTATCGGCCGCGCGTTCGGGCCGATCATGCTGGTCTGGTTCGTCGTGATGGCGTTGCTCGGCGTATACGGCATCGTGCGACATCCCACCGTCTTCGTCGCGCTCAATCCGATTTACGGCTTGAAATACCTTGCGAACGGGGGCGCCACGGGTTTCCTCGTGCTTGGCGGCGTGTTCCTGTGCGTGACCGGCGCCGAAGCGCTCTACGCCGACATGGGTCATTTCGGCAAAGGGCCGATCCGGCTCGCCTGGAACTTCGTCGTCTTCCCTAGCCTGATTCTCAATTACGCGGGACAGGCGGCGATTGTGATCGACGGCGCGCCGACCGAGGGCAACATCTTCTACAATCTCTGCCCGGCGCCGCTGCTGACGCCGCTCATCGTCCTGGCGACGGTGGCGACCGTCATCGCCAGCCAATCGATCATCACCGGCGCCTTTTCGATGACGCGGCAGGCGATCCTACTGGGATGGCTGCCGCGCCTGCGCATCAAGCAGACTTCGGCCGAGGGCTACGGTCAGATCTACGTCGGCGCCGTCAACTGGCTCCTGATGATCGTCACGCTCGGCCTGACGATCGGCTTCGGCAAGTCGGACAATCTCGCCGCCGCCTACGGCATCGCGGTTTCGCTGACGATGCTGATGACCAGCGTACTGCTGTTCATCGCGATGCGCGAGATCTGGGGCTGGCCGACCTGGGGCGCCGGTCTCGTCGCCGGGGCGTTCCTGATCGTCGACGGCGCCTTCTTCACCGCCAACATGGCAAAATTTCTGGATGGCGGCTATGTGCCGTTGGCGCTGGCGTGCGCCGTCTATTTCGTGATGTGGATTTGGCACCGCGGCGTCAAGGCCGTCAATGACAGCATCATCGCCGAGCAGGTTCCCCTCGCCGACTTCGTCAAACGGTTGCAGGTCGGCGACATCGCGCGCGTGCCCGGCTCAGCCGTGTTCCTGACCCGCGCCAAGAACGAAACCCCGCCGGTCATGTCCTGGCATGTCAAACAGAACCGGTCGCTGCATGAGAATGTGCTCGCCCTCACGATGACGGTCGTCTCCAAGCCGCGCGTGGACAGTAGAGAGCGCATCACGCTGACGGAGGAATCCGAAAATTTCTGGCGCGCCGAGGTGAAGATGGGCTTCATGGAAATACCCAACATCGAGCTCATACTGACGCAATGCCGGGCCAAGCACGCGCACATCAACCTCGACGACGTCACCTATTACGTCGGGCATGAGACGATCATACCGCGCGAGGACGGCAAAGGTCTGCCGCGGTGGGAGACCGCGCTGTTCGACGCGATGGGCCGCAACGCGGCGCGCATCAGCGACTCGCTCCACCTTCCGCACGACCATGTCGTCGAGATCGGCCGCGAGATCGAGATTTAGCGCTTGTCCCTTCTCCCGCTTGCGGGAGAAGGTGGCGCCATAGCCCGTCGAAAGACGGGCGTTCTTCCGAACGCCCTATGGCGCCGGATGAGGGGGCGGGCCATCACGCGGCGGCGAACGCTAAACCGTAGGGCCGCGCGTGCCCGACGCGTGCTCGCCGTCAAGGCCAAGCCGCCTCTGGCGGTCGCTCGCAAGGGCTCGCGAGCCTTGACTGCTGCGCTCGCGCCGGGCTCTTAGCGACCATGACGTTTTGCTGGAGGCCCCACCCGGCCGGGTGGGGCCTCCAGCAAAACGTCATGGTAGACCTTCGCCACGCCGATCGGACGCTGTCACCCCAGGCAATGCGCTTGCATTGCCCAGGGGCGAAACGAAGTGGAGCAGCGGCCTCTTGGCCGCTTGACTGCGGCCGAGCGGCGTGGCCCTGAAGGGTAGCCGCCGCATGTCCGCCCCAACCCCGCATTCCCCCTTCGGGGCACTTCTCCCACGAGGGGAGAAGGGGCTAATCCTACTTCTCCATCATCATCTGCCCGCGAATTTCGCCGGGTTTGTGTTCCGCGGTGTGGATGTTGAAATAGACCATCCCGTCGGCGAACGCCTTCGCCTGCTCATTGGTCAATGTCGCGGAGCCTTTGAAGGGACTTTCCTTCGCGTCCACCGGCACCATCACCGGCGCATTGACCCCCGCCGCCGCCGGACCATGGAAATGCGCAGCGATCTCGGGGCCGGTGAGGCCCGAATAGGAGCCCGACCAGGTCAGCGTCTTCGTCGCCGTATCGTAAGTCGCTTCGATCGAACCCGTGCCTTTGGAGGTCGTCGGCGGGACTTCGCCGGGCCCGGTCAGATCGGCCTTGAATTTTTCCATGTCCGCGAAAGCAGGCGCGGCGGCGACGATGCCGGCGAAGCAGAGGGCTGGGAGGAGAGAATTGCGAACGATCGACATGGCGTTTCCTCATGATGATGGCGGCGACGCGAACCGCCATGGGGTATATAGGGTTCGTATATA
>Ga0209773_10000127_pt1 | contig 21939 bp, 15 predicted proteins | sample BogFormECP14_OM1_FD_188244 | JGI IMG/M metagenome (GOLD analysis project Ga0209773, IMG submission 188244) | Bog forest soil microbial communities from Calvert Island, British Columbia, Canada - ECP14_OM1 (SPAdes) (version 2) | ecosystem: Environmental > Aquatic > Freshwater > Wetlands > Bog ... | reverse complement strand
TCCATGATGTGCTGTTGGCGTTCGCGGTTGCCAGACGATGGCCGGGTGTGCTTTCCAATGCTCTGGAGCCAGGTTGGGTGCCTACCAAGATGGGCGGTCCAGGCGCGCCAGACGATATGGACCAGGCGCACCGCACTCAAGTTTGGCTTGCGGTAAGCGATGACCCTGCCGCTTCGGTATCCGGAGAATACTTCTATCACATGCAAAAACGGCGTCCGCTCCCCGCCACGCGTGACATCAGCACCCAGGATCGTTTGCTGGATTTTTGTTCTCGCGCCACGGGCGTGGAACTTCCCTTATGACTTCATTGTGCCGCCAACGACCTCGCAACCCCAAACAATAGTTTCGGTTTTCTCTGCAATGGGACTTGCTCTTGGCTCCAAACCTCGAGCCTACCCGATAGAGAGGCGATTGCGCTGAGTGCATGGGAGATTGTGCAGTATGCTTATATCTAATATGCGGTTGCAGACACTCCGACAGGTTGACCTCAATCTTTTTGTCACCTTTGCAGTCATTGCAGAGGAAAAGAGCATCACTTCGGCCGCGGCGAAGTTGCATCTCAGCCAACCAGCTGTCAGTAGAGCGCTGAAGCGTGCGCGGTTGATGTTTCAGGACGATCTATTGGTCCGCTCTCCGAACGGCTTCGAACTGACTCTGAGAGGGAGGGAACTCCTGGATGAGTTGAATCAACTCTTGCCCAACATGGAGCGGCTCGTCATTCCAAACGTATTCAATCCCGCGCGGGAGCCAAACACCTTTCGCCTTTCGGGACCTGATAATGTTTGCTCAGCGTTGCTTCCCCATGTGCTACGAAACAGTATGAGGCCAGAGTTCGTAATTTGCCTGGACGTTTTGTCATGGCAACTTGGGACCGCAGATATGCTTGAGCATGGACAGCTTGACATGGCTTTCCAGATCGATGACGGCCTTTTACCCTCACACCTATTGTCAGAGAGGCTGTACCGCGAAGAGTGGATCTGCGCAGTAGCTCGCGACAGCAGCTTTGGTGAGCGCTTGACGCTGAAACAGTACCTCGAAGCCGAGCATCTCGTTGTGTCAACGCTGTCGAACGTTCAAAATATCCCAGACAAACAATTGGCCGCAATCGGCAAGAAGCGAAAGTCGCGTATAAGGCTCTCGTCCTTCAATGTCGCGTTACATTGCCTGCCGGCATCTTCGCTTGTTCTTACGCTGACCAGCGGAATGCGCTCAATTGTGAAAAGTAACCCTCATTTGCGTATTGTCGGTGCGCCATCGGAGTTGCAGGGTTTCCACATTCTGATGGTATGGCATCCGCGTGTCAACACTGATCCTCGACACGAATGGCTACGGGGGATCGTGCGGACAGCAGCGGAGAGCCTCAGATCGTAGGCGACTGCCGAATATCCTGACTATTTCGCGGAAGCTTGCGTTGAACGCATAACAACCATTACCACTTTGCAATTCCCTTGATATAGCTCGTAAGGATATACCTGTTAAAGCGCAGAAGGAGGAACCAGTCAGCGCTTCCTGTCAGCGGGATGTGTGAGGGAGGCCGGTTGCTGCGCTCGCCATGAACCTGCAATTGCTTGAACCCGCGAGGACATGCGAGCCGAAGTCTAGTATGTAGGACTGCGATCAGGAATCAAACATGGCTACCTCATCACTTGGAACTCCATTCTTGCAAGACGCGCCGTATCCGGGGCCTGCAGCCGGGGTGTCGAGGATATTTCCCGGAGCAGAATCTTCTGGATACGTACTCGTGCCCCTCCGGGAAGATCCGGACTTCACCCTCTACCGCGGCCGACAGCACGGTAACCCATCGCCCATCCTGGTAGTGGCACTAACCAGCGAACAACCGTCGCCTCAGAGTCTCAGGCGGTTGGAGCACGAATACTCATTCGCCGCCGAACTCGATCCCGCTTGGGCAGCCCGGCCTCTGGCTCTCGGTCGTCACGAAGGGCGAACGGTCCTCGAACTCAAAGACCCTGGCGGTGAGCCTCTGGATCGGATTCTTCAGCGATGCCACGGACAGCCGCTCGATCTCACCCGAGCCCTGCATATTGCCATCGGATTAGCGAGAGCACTCGGCCGGGTCCATCAGCACGGACTCATACATAAGGACATCAAGCCTGAAAATGTGCTCGTCGACGACGCCGACCGCGTATGGCTCACCGGCTTCGGAATTGCGTCGCGGCTGGCACGCGAGCGTCAAGTGCCTTCCCCGCCGGAAACTATTTCGGGTTCGCTCGCCTACATGGCGCCCGAGCAGACGGGCTGCATGAACCGTTCGGTTGATTCCCGTAGCGATTTTTACTCTCTGGGCGTCACCTTGTATCGGATGCTTACCGGCGCACTGCCATTTGCCGCCGCCGACCCCATGGAGTGGGTCCACTGCCACATTGCACGCCGGCCGACCCTACCTTCGGATCGCACTGCAGTCCCCGAGCCAGTGTGTGCCATCGTTATGAAGCTCCTGGCCAAGAACGCCGAGGACCGCTATCAGACCGCTTTAGGCCTTGAGGCGGACCTTCAACGGTGCTTCGAGGAGTGGGAATCAAGACGGTGCATTGAACCGTTCCAGCTTGGGACACACGATGTTCCAGACCGGCTGCTGATCCCCGAGAAGCTATACGGCAGGGCGCGCGAGGTCGAAACTTTGCTCACCGCTTTCGATCGCATTGTTAAAGGCGGTGCACCAGAACTCGTGTTGGTCTCCGGCTATTCCGGCATCGGAAAATCCTCTATCGTTAATGAACTGCACAAGGTCCTTGTTCCTCCGCGCGGGCTATTCGCCTCGGGTAAGTTCGATCAGTACAAGCGCGACATTCCTTATTCGACCGTGGTGCAGGCCTTTCAAAGCCTGGTGCGTCCTCTGCTCGGCAAGAGCGATGCTGAACTGGCGATCTGGCGTGATGCGCTTCTGGAGGCGCTGGTTCCAAACGCACGGCTGATGACCGACCTCATTCCCGAACTGAAGCTAATCATCGGTGACCCGCCACCGGTCCCGGAACTCGATCCACAGCAGGCGCAAGGCCGTTTCCAACTCGTGTTCCGCCGATTCATCGGTGTTTTTGCCCGGCAGGAACATCCGCTGGCGCTCTTTCTCGACGATCTGCAATGGCTCGATGCTGCGACTCTCGATCTGCTGGAGGATCTGCTGACCCAGTCGGATCTGCGGCACCTGATGCTGATCGGCGCTTATCGGGACAACGAGGTCGATGCCACACATCCGTTGAGGCACAAGCTCGACGCAATCCGCCAAGCCGGAGCGCTGGTTCAGGAGATTCACCTGGCACCCCTCGCTTGCGACGACTTCAAGCAGTTGATCGCGGATGCGCTTCGCTGCGATCCAGCCCATGTCGCGCCGCTGGCGCAGCTGGTGGAGGAGAAGACCGCAGGCAACCCGTTCTTCGTCGTTCAGTTTCTTTACACGCTCGCGGAAGAGGGCTTGCTCCGCCTCGATCATGATGCGGTGTGCTGGTCGTGGGATCTCGATCGCATTCACGCTAAGGGTTACACCGATAATGTAGTGGACCTTCTGGTTGGCAAGGTGACGGGATTGCCGGTCAAAACGCAGCAGGCGTTGCAGCAGCTCGCCTGCCTCGGCAACGTCGCCACGATCGCGATGCTTTCCACTATTCTCGAGGTCCCGGAGGCGCAGGTGCATGCGGACCTTTGGCTGGCGGTCCGTCAGGAACTGGTCGAGCACCTGGAGGATTCTTACAGATTTATGCACGACCGGGTGCAGGAGGCAGCCTACTCGCTGGTCCCGGAAGCATTACGCGCTGAGGCCCATCTGCGGATCGGCCGCCTGCTCGCGGCGCAGACCCCGACGGAAAAGCGGGAGGAGGCGGTCTTCGAGATCGTCGGTCAGCTCAACCGCGGCGGCGCGCTAATCACTCAACGAGAGGAGCGAGACCAACTCGCCGAGCTCAACCTGATCGCGGGCAAGCGCGCTAAGAGGTCCACTGCCTACGCCTCGGCACTCGCCTATCTCAATGCCGGAAGAACGCAGTTGGCCGAGGATTGCTGGGAGCGCCAGCACGCATTGATCTTTGCGCTGGAACTCAACCGAGCCGAATGCGAATTCTTGACCGGCCAATCATCGGTCGCGGAGGCGCGACTGGCTGTGCTGTCACAGCGTGCCACGACAACGGTCGAACGTGCCATTGTCGCGTGCTTGCGCATTGATGTCTGCACGGTCCTCGATCAGAGCAGCCGTGCCATTATCGTCGGCCTCGGCTACCTCCGGCACGTAGGTATCGATTGGTCACCGCATCCGGAAGACGAGGAGGTACGACCGGAATACGAACGCATCTGGTCACTGCTGGGGGGGCGGATCATCGAGGATCTCATCGATTTGCCGCCGATGGAGAACACGGTATCCCTCGCAACTGTCGAGGTTCTGGGTAAGCTCTTTTCACCAGCCTTGTTTACGGATGCGAACCTCGCTTCCGTGATGATCTGCAAAGCGGTCGGGCTGAGCCTCGAACATGGCAATTGCGCCGCTTCAAGTTTGGCTTACGTCCAGTTCAGCAGGATCGCTGGACCATGTTTTGGCGACTACAGGGACGGATTTCGATTCGGCCAACTCGGCTATGACCTCCTCGAACGCCGCGGGCTAAAACGCTTTGAGGAAAGAACGTATCTTTGCTTCGCGCTTTATACAGTGCCTTGGATGAAACACGTGCAGGCATGCCGCGATCTGTGTCGCCGCGCATTCAAGGCAGCGAGCCAGATCGGCGACCTCACGTATGCAGCCTACGCATGCAACAGCCTGAACTCTGGAGTTCTTTTCGCCGGGGAGCCATTGGCGGAGGTGCAAAGCGAAGCCGAAAATGGCCTGGCGTTCGCCGTAAAGGCGCAGTTCGGCCTTGTCATTGACATTATCACCACGCAACTGGCACTGATTCGAACACTCCGCGGCTTGACGCCGAAATTCGGCTACTTTAACGACGGGCAGCTCGATGAACTTCGTATCGAAGTCCATTTGTCCAGCAACCCGGCCTTGGCGATCGCGACATGTTGGTATTGGATCCGGAAATTGCAGGCGCGCTACATCGCCGGTGACTATGCGACGGCCTTGGACGCCGCATCGAAGGCGCAACCGCTGCTCTGGACCTCAGGCTCGTTCCTTGAGGAAACGGAATATCAGTTTTATGCAGCGCTAGCCAAAGCCGCCCATTGCGATGCTGCACCCGCCGTCGAGCGGCAGCGGCACCTAGCCTCTGTCGCCGCGCATCACGTGCAACTGGAGGTCTGGGCGGACAACTGCCCGGAGAATTTCGAGAACCGCGCCGCTTTGATCGGCGCCGAGCTCGCCCGCCTCGAAGGCCGGGTGCTCGATGCCGAGCACCTGTACGAGCAGGCGATCCGTTCGTCGCGTGATAATGGCTTTGTCCACAACGAAGCGATCGCCTACGAAGTGGCCGCGCGCTTCTACCGGGCGCGCGGGTTCGACCAGTTCGCGGATGTCTACCTGCGCCATGCGTGCTACGGCTATCTGCGTTGGGGGGCCGATGGCAAGGTGCGGCAACTCGACGAACATTACCCGCATCTGCGACGGGAACGGGAGTCTGCCTCTTCTACGGCCACAATCGGCACACCGTTCGCGCAGTTGAATGTCGAGACTGTAGTCAGGGCCTCACAAGCGCTGTCGAGCGAAATTGCGCTGCCAAAGCTAATCGAGAAGCTCATGCGACTCACGGTTGAGCATGCAGGGGCCGAGCGAGGTCTCCTTATCCTCTTCCGAGAGGATAAGCCACAGATCGAGGCGGAGGCTACCACCGGCCATGAAAGGGCTGCGGTCACAGTTCGGCGGACGCCCGTTACCCCATCTGATCTCCCCCAATCCGCGCTTCATTATGTCATGCGGACTCGGGAGCGCGTGTTGCTTGATGATGCCTCGGTCGAGAACTTGTATTCACACGACGAGTATCTACTCCGGAACCGCCTCAGATCCGTTCTATGCCTACCCATCGTCAAACAAACGAAACTTATCGGCATACTCTATCTGGAAAACAATTTGACTCCGTGCGCGTTCACGTCGGACCGGGTCGCAGTACTGGAGTTGCTGGCTGCGCAAGCCGCGATATCGCTGGAGAATGCTGGCCTTTATTCAGATCTGCAACGTGGCGAAGCTTTTCTCGCTGAAGGACAGAGCCTAAGCCACACCGGCAGTTTCGGCCGGAACGTTGCCAGCGGCGAGCTTTACTGGTCGGCGGAAACCTACAATATCTATGAACACGATCGAGCAGTAAAGCCTAGGTTGGAGATGATATTGCGGCGAACGCATCCCGACGATAGAGATCTCGTGCAGCAGACCTTCGACCGGGCGTCTGAGGGAAGAGCCGACTTTGAGCTCGAACACCGTCTGCTGATGCCGAACGGTTCAGTCAAGCGCCTACACGTTTCCGCTCGCGCGTTGACAAACTCATCTGGAGATCTTGAATTTGTAGGTGCCGTGACGGACGTCACCAAACAGGTGCAGACAGAGAAGGCGCTCGAGATAGCTCTGCAAGAAATCAAGCGACAGAATGAGGTACTACGGGCAAGCGAACACAATCTTTACCTGATCATCAACACGATTCCCGCACTGGCATGGTCGGCGCGTCCAGACGGCTCGGCCGAATTCTTTAACCAGCATTACCTTGAATATGTAGGTCTCTCCGTGGAACAGGTGAAAGATTGGGGGTGGACGGTTGCGGTTCATCCGGACGACCTTAATGGTCTGGCTGGTTCGTGGCAATCCATTATGGCTTCTGGCGAACGAGGCGAGAGCGAAGCGCGCCTGCGCCGCTTCGATGGCGAGTATCGATGGTTTCTGTTCCGTGCTAACCCGTTATGCGATGAATCAGGCAACATCGTCAAGTGGTTCGGGATAAACACAGACATCGAGGATCGCAAGGTAGCTGAGCAACGCCTCCAAAACGAGAACATTGTACTGCGCGAAGAAGTCGATCGCGCTTCCATGTTTGAGGAGATTGTTGGAGCGTCCACGGCTTTGAGCACGGCCCTTGCCCGCGTCGCAAAAGTCGCGCCCACAGACTCTACGGTCCTCATCACGGGTGAAACGGGAACTGGAAAGGAATTAATCGCCCGAGCGATTCACAAGCGATCCCGTCGTGCTCAGCGTGCCTTCGTCAGCGTAAATTGCGCCTCGCTCGCCCCTTCGCTGGTCTCATCTGAATTGTTCGGTCATGAAAAGGGGGCATTCACGGGCGCAACCCAACGCCGTATCGGTCGCTTCGAGCTGGCGAATGGTGGCACGCTCTTTCTGGATGAAGTGGGCGAGTTGCCATTGGATACGCAAATCGCGCTCCTGAGAGTCTTGCAGGAGAGGGATTTCGAGCGGGTGGGAGGCAATGAACGGATCAAAGTAGATGTTCGCATCATCGCCGCAACGAATCGTGATCTAAACGCGGCACAGGGAGATGGAACATTCCGCTCGGATCTCTTCTATCGTTTGAACGTATTTCCGGTCCATGTCCCGCCGCTTCGAGAACGTCGAGAGGATATTGCGATGCTGCTCGAATATTTCCTCCATCGATATGCACATCAAGCACGCAAGGTATTCAAATGTATTGATAAACACACGCTCGACTTCTTCGAAGCATACGATTGGCCTGGCAATATCCGCGAACTCCAAAACATCATTGAGAGATCGGTGATCTTGAGCCCTGACGACGTATTTTGTGTCGATAACTCATGGCTGCCGTCGATTCCTTGTTCACAGCGCACACCGCAGACGCGCGAGGACGTCAGTGATGGCGATTCTGAACACGAGCGGAAGATGATTGTGTCCGCTCTGACTCAGAGCCGCGGGCGAATATCTGGGCCAAGAGGCGCGGCGGCGACGCTTGGATTGCCCCCTTCCACATTAGAAGCTCTCATCAAGAAGCTGAATATTCGGAAGAGCCGATTCAAGCTTGGCTAGTCGTCAACAGAATTCGCCATATTCTTTGGTTCCCCCAATTTCACAAAATCCGCACCGCCTCAGCGCTGTCATTCTCCAGTATTTTCAATAACTTCAAAATGGCGCTCTACGTGCACTCCTTGAGAGTGCAAGTATTCACGCGATGCTTGCCGGAAAGGCGAGGGGATGACATGCAAAGTCGTTCGACTGATCGACCGCGACCGTTTAGTTCTGCTTCACATAAGCGGCCATCTTCAGGAAGTGCATATAGAGGTGATCGACGAGCTCCTTGCGAAAGAGATGGATCCTGTGGCTCTTGATCTGGGAGAAGTAACCCTCGCAGACCGCGAGGCTGTCAGGTTTCTTGCAAACCTCGATGCGAGGGGCGTTGAACTCAGAAATTGCCCGGCGTTCGTTCGCGAGTGGATGCGCAAGTTGTAGTGGAGGGACCGATCCTCATAACTCTGTGGACGTTATGAGGAAGCTGCAGAAAGACTCTTCTGGCAAGTGATGACTAATAAATCACCCGGGAGCATATTCGATGGACATATCAACTTCGTCAGCCTATGCAGGAGTGGATCCGGGCCAAACGCCACACATGCTGGCTTATGTCGCAAAAGGATCGCCTATTGGAATCACGGCCGATACCCCCGATATCTCCCTGGTCGCCGCAGCCAAAGACGGAGACCATCAGGCATACGCAGAACTGTGCCGCCGACATTCAAAACAAATTCTTCGGACGATTCTACGGATTACTCGCAACGTTGCAGATGCTGAAGACATGTTGCAGGAAACTTTATTGAAGGCATATGTCCATATCGGGAGATTTGAAGGAGGAAGCGCCTTCTCCTCGTGGCTCACTCGAATCGCGATCAATTCCGCGCTAATGTTGTTACGGAAGAAACGCTCACATTATGTGTACAGCCTTGAGCACGGCGTTGATGGAGACGACTTTAAGTTACCTGAACCCACGGAGACCGCGCATAATCCCGAAGAATTCTGCATATTGAATGCTTTGGAAAATGAATGCGTCCGCGCAATTCGATATTTGTCGCCCACTCTTCGAGCCGTAGTGCAGATCCGGTATCGAGAAGACGCTTCTGTAGCTCAGATCGCGGAGATGCTGGGTATCTCCGAATCAGCAGTAAAATCGCGTCTTCTGCGCGCCAGATCGAAAATCCGCGCCCACCTCGAAAAGAGGCAATATCTGCCTTGTGGAATCGACCCGAAAGCCCTGGACGGGAGTTCAAACGTCCGTCGGATTTATCGAAGCGGTGCCGCATGAGCGAAAGATATTGCATTCTCTGCGTCGACGATGATGTCAGCGGCCATGAAGCCAGGCACAGGATCGCGACGCCCCAACTTCAGCTTGCTGCGAAGGATAGTAAACGCGTAGCCGATCTCGCCAGCATTCGTTTCAGGAATGGAGCTACCGGCTTATTGGATCTGTTGGATGCGCAGATGGCGCAACTGAAGGACGAAGATACTTATGCGGAAAGCCATTCCATCAGCGCTCTCTCCGCTGTTCTGCTGTACAAGTCACTTGCTGGGGGATGGCCTCAACGTCCTCCTCAACCGCCGAAAGGCGTAAGGTGCTTTCGTGATGCTTCCCGCCTACTTCGACCCCTCGCCCGCTTACCGTGAGAGTCGAGCGGCAATCTCCGCTTTCCGCTCAGCCCTCTTTGAAGCCAATCCGCCGAAGATCGTCTGCCTTTCTACGATAGGAGCACAATCGGCGCGCCCGAATCTCTTGGGGCAGTTGCGAATCCTCGAACAGGAACTCAGCACCCTTCCAATGCCCGTCACGTTTCTTAGGCCAGCATGGTATATGGAGAATTTTTCGTGGGACATTCCTCCAGCTCGTGAAACTGGTGTGATTCCAAGCTTTCTCCAGCCCCTCGATAAGCTGTTCCCGATGGTTGCCACGGAAGACGTAGGTACTACGGTGGCAGAACTCCTGCTCGATTCATGGGTCGGGCTTCGCGTCGTTGAATTAGAAGGGCCGACCCGTGTCAGCCCCCAGCAAGCCGCTGAAATCATCGGAAAACTGCTCGGCCGCCAAGCACGAATGGAGACAGTTCCTCGGGATACATGGGAGTCACTGTTTCTCTCCCAGGGGATGAAGAACCCGACCCCACGCATTCAAATGCTCGACGGCTTCAATGAAGGATGGATCGAGTTTGAGGGAGATACGCGCAAAGGTAGGCTCACGCTGAAAAATGTTCTGGCTTCAATGATCGACAGGTAAAGGCCCCGCTAAATTCAGAGTTTAGCTCTTTGAGAGAAGCAGGAACGCGAACAGCTCTTTCATTTACGGGTAGAAGCCGGCGTCGAGCAGATGTTGGTAGAGGCTCGTTCAAAAAAAGGAAGCACCAACTCGAATCGCGTGCTCCAGATCATCGACCGCATATTTTACTGCGGATTCTGGCAACGTCATGCTTCAACCTATGAGGAGACGAAAATGTCCGCAAAGAATGTAGTTCTCGACGCAGCTGCTCAAGGTGTCAGCGGAAACGCAGCTGTGCAGCATTGGAGCCGCATTCGCGACACAGCCGCGAGCAAGCGGGCGGACGAGGCGTTGCGCAGGGCGGAGGCCGATCTGGCGCGGGTTGCGCGACTGACGAGGATGGACGAACTTGCCGCCTCCATCGCCCATGAGATCAACCAGCCGTTGGCGGCGATCGTCATAGACGGATCTACCGGGTTGCGCTGGCTGAACGAAAACCAGCGCAATCTTGAAGAAGCGCGGAACGCCTTCTCCCGCATCGTGAGCGCGGCCACGCGTGCGGGGCACGTCATCCGGAGTCTGCGGGCACTGGCCAAAAGGGCTGTACCAGAGGTGGCGAAGTTCGACATCAATGCCGCCATTGAGGAGGTTCTTGCACTGGCCCGAAGCGAGTTGATACAACGCCAGGTGTCGGTTCGCACCACGCTGTTCCCGGAGCAACAATTGCTTCTGGGGGATCGCGTGCTGCTTCAGCAGGTGCTGCTGAATCTGATCATCAACGCAAAGGACGCCATGAGTATCATCACCAATCGCGCGAAAATGGTGGAGATCCGAGGGCAGATCACTGAATCGGGTGAAGCCCTCATTCTTGTTGAGGACAACGGGACGGGACTCGATTCCAAGACCGCAGAGCACATCTTCGACCCCTTCTTCACGACCAAGCCGACCGGTATGGGCATGGGACTTTCGATCTGTCGTTCGATCATCGAGGCCCACGGCGGCCGACTCTGGGCGTCACCACGCTCGCCCCATGGCACCACCTTCCAATTCACCGTACCAACCGCCGATCCATAGCGCGGACGGTTCGCCAAGGCCTTGGTACACAAACAGGTTCAACAACGACAACAGGACCACGAGGAGGAGCAGTGCGACTACACCAAGCGGAACCCACAATCTCAGACTACGGCAACATCACCATGTTTCCAAAGCGTGTTGGTTTGGCTCTGCAAAACGAACCGAAACGACGCGCACAAAACCAACTGACAGAGTCCGAGACAGTGTCGATATTCAGCGACATGGCGTGCACTATATCTCACGATATGCGCCACTCGCTCTCGACGATCTATGCGAACGCGGAATTCCTTGAGTCCCCGGATATGTCAGCGAATGTTCGGGCCGATCTTGTGCGCGAAATTCAAGAGGTCGTGCTCGAAATGACGGAGCGCCTAGATTCACTGTTGCAATTTGCGCGTAGCGGACGGAGGAAGCCGCTCGTGCATGAGCGAGTTTCCACAATTGTCGAAAAAGCCATTGCTGCAGTGAAATCTCATCCTTCCGGGCGGAACGTGTCCATCAGGGTCGGCAAGTTTCCGCTAGCGGAAGCAGACATCGATGCGATGAGTCTTCAAAGTGCCATCTGTAACATACTGCTCAATGCCTGCCAGGCCGCTACGCGCTCAGTAGACATGCCCGTGGTAGAGGTTTCCCTTGTCGAAGTCGAACAATGGCTCTACATCACGATACTGGACAATGGTCCAGGTATACCTGCTTCTGTCCGCGAGACGTTGTTCGACCCGTTTGTAACCATGGGAGAACCCAACGGAACAGGCCTTGGGCTCACCTTGGCTCGTCGGTTTGCCGAAGAGCATGGCGGTAGTGTCCTCCTTGAGGAATCGAATCCAAAGAGGACGGTATTCACCTTGAGCCTGACGAAGGACCTAAACAACGGCCGAGTGGGGTTGAAACCCCGAACGGAGACCTCGACTAACCGGAATACGTGATCTGAGAGGTGTCCGGTCGCCGAATGCCAAGGAAGATACTTGAATGATGGACCCTTCGGCTCAATCTAATTCGGGTTTCCGCTACTCAAGCTCCGCGGCGCGAGTGTCATTGTGTTATCCGACGGCGCAACTGTAAGGATCGGTTCAACACCACTCAGCAACGTAATGGCAGTTACTGAGTTCGGCTTAGTCGATGCAGTCGCGCAATCATGAGCGCATCGCCAAGCTTCAGTTGAGCAAGCTTGCCGCCGACAGAGATGTTCATTACTAGCGTGGATACGCATATCGAGAGAGGTTGTCCTGGGCTGGCAAGAACTCAATTGAAGGAGCAGGTCCTCTTAATTCTCGAATAGGGGGTTGTTGTGGCGGTCATTGGCGAAATCTTGCGCTCACTTCGGCTCGAATCGGGATTGTCGCTCCGCGATGTGAAAGACCGGAGCAAAAGACTCGCTGCCACGTGGGGAAATCGATCTTATGAGGTCTCTGCGAGCTGGCTTGCCAAATTGGAGGCCGGAGGACACGAAATATCATTATCAAAGCTCATTTCGTTGGCGACGATCTACAGCAAACGGCCAGAAGAACTCCTTTATCTTTGCGAACCCTCAGTTCCCGAAGTTGAGCTATTCGATTCGTCCGGGAGGCCAAATACGCCAGTTCTGGTCGGAGCCAGGCTCCTCGACAAAGGTGTAGGCAGGCTCCTGTCGCAGGATCTCATAGCCGATGCCGTACCAGACCACACAACGCTGCTACCGCTAGACGATGCCCTTGCCGCGACCCCATATAGAAAAGCTCTCATTGGAAAAGGCGACGGAGCACTGGATCCGATGATTCGTCCGGGAGCGATTCTGAAGATCGACACCTCAAAAAAAGCAATTGAAAAGAACCAGGAATGGCCCCACGACTTTGACCGTCCAATTTATCTATTGCGCACGCATCAAGGTCTCATCACTGGTTGGTGCGAGTTGGATGGGGATGGGCTCTGGCTAACGGTGGCCGCACACCCACTCTCGGGCCAGTTGCCGCAACGGTGGAGGTACCGCAAGGAAATTGAAGTCGTTGGCCGCGTGGTCGCGGTTTCGCAGAGATCAACAGGTAATGGATCGCGATAGCCTCAACGGAACTCGCGCGATCTCACATCATCGGATCGCTGTTCCGTACGTCGCACTCGGTAAACTGGTCTCATGAAGGAAAACGCTCAACTGTGCGCTCGCCAGATCAATCATGGCCAGTCGGAGATCTGGCTCGAAGCCGATGGCAAGGATCGGACGGAGAGACGCACAATCGCCACGAACGAGGTCGTCAATGTGGCGCGCCGCCACTGCCCGTCCGATGTCTTTCAGGAATTTTATAGGGTCTATCACGTCGCCATTGGTCACATAGCTACCTTAGCCGTGACTAACCTGGACGAGATCGCGGCTGAGTTGAGATTGAAAACCTAGCGTCAACGGCCGATCACATCGTCATGGCGGCCACAGGCGTCAGTGATCACCTCGGCGATCCGACCCAACCTGCTTGGCGAGGACGGATTCGGTGCGAGACACTGTATGAGTGTCGGCCCCGTGCTTCGACGATTCTCAGTGGAAGTCATGCGATCGTACTTCCATGTCATGGATCGCAAGCGGCATCACATCGAAGGCCTTAAGAGACATGTCATTGTCGATGTTCTGAAGCCAGCCTTCTACCTGAAGAAACCTTCCATGACTGAGCAGCGCACGATGCTTATCAAATAAATCGGGCTCGACAATGGCTCTCGATACGCCTGTTTCATCCTCGATACTGAGAAAGAAGAAGCCCTTCGCTGTTCCGGGCATTTGGCGGGAGATGACGAATCCCGCAATGCGAGCGCGTTGGCCGTTCGGTAGGCGCTTCAACGCCGAGGCCGAGATGGCGCCCATATTCGCGAGGCGGTTTCGATGGTAGCTCATCGGGTGCGGGCCTACAGTTAGGCCGGTTCCCTGGTAGTCAGCTGCGAGACGTTCCTCAGTGCTCATCTGGAAGAGCGGCGTGGATTTCCAATGCTCCTGTTCTTCCGGAATGTCTTTGAACAGATCTCCTGAGGGACGTCCCGCATACTCTGCCTGCCAGAGTGCATCGCGGCGATGAATGTCTTCCCCGAGAGAATTGAGCGCGCCGATCTGGGCCAGAGTGACCAGTTCCTGGCGCCGCAATTGGGGTACACGTCGAGCAAGATCGTAGACGGAAGTGAACGGAGTGACAGAACGAGCACGGGCGATCGCTTCGCCGACCTCCCGCCGGATTCCTCGTGCGTATGCGAGACCAAGGTGTACCGCGAAGCGATCCTTGAATCGTGAAGCTTCATTTTCAGGGAGCCGCTCGAGAGTGCACTTCCAGTCAGAATGCTGAACATCGATGTGCCGAATCTTCAAACCATGACGTTGACCATCTTTCACCAGCGTCGCCGGATGATAAAAGCCCATTGGTTGGTTATTCAGCAATGCGCAGAGGAATGCGGCCAGATAGCGGTGCTTGAGGTAAGCACTGGCATAGGCCAAGAGTGCGAAGCTCGCTGCGTGGCTCTCAGGGAAACCGTACAGGGCAAAGGAGCTGATGGCCTGGGTGATCACCTTCTGCGCTGCTGGGTCGACGCCCTTCCTTGTCATGCCCGCGGTCAGTTTTGTTTCCAACTGCTGCATCTTGTCTTTCGACCGGCGCATGCCCATTGCGCGACGCAACTCTTCGGCTTCGCCTCCGGAAAAATCGGCGATCACCATCGCGATGCGAATAAGCTGTTCCTGGAAAAGCGGAACGCCCAATGTTCGTTCAAGGACAGGTATGAGCAGTGGGTGAGGGTAGGTGACCTTCTGTTTCCCTCGCCGCCGCAACATATACGGATTCGCCATCTTCCCGACGATGGGTCCGGGACGGATGATGGCGACCTGCACGACAAGGTCGTAAAAGACCTCCGGAAAATTCCTCACCAAAGCCGACATCTGTGCAGGACTCTCGACCTGGAAGAGCCCTATGGTGTCGGCCGCTTGCAGCATGCGGTAGACAGCTTCATCCTGCGGAAGCTGGCCATAATCGAGTGATTCACCGTAATGCCTCGGTACGAGTTCGAGGCAATCCGACATTGCAGCCATCATGCCAAGGCCGAGAAAATCGACCTTGATCATCTTCATGTCAGAGATATCTTCCTTGTCCCACTGCACGACGACGCGTCCCGGCATGGAGGCGTGTTCAAGAGGAACTACTGAATCGAGTTGCCCCTTGCAGATGACCATGCCGCCGGAATGTTGTCCCAGATGGCGCGGGATGTCCTGAAGGCGATAGGCAAGTTCCAGACATTTCCGGATTCGAGGGTGCTGAAGATTTACGCCTCCTGCTCGAAAGCTGTTCTCGAGTGTGTCGGTGGGCTTCTTGAACTCGAACCTGCTAACATTCCCCGCGATCTGGTTAATCGTGTCCTTGTCGAGGCCAAACACTTTGCCAGTTTCGCGAGCTGCCGACTTACCGCGGTAGGTAATCACGTTGGCGCACATCGCTGCCCCGAGTTCGCCGTAGCGACGGTAGACATATTGAATGGCCTGTTCGCGCTTATCGCCAGAGGGAAGATCTAGATCAATGTCGGGCCATTCGCCTCTCTCCTCGGAGAGAAATCGCTCGAAGAGCAGGTTCATCCCTACAGGGTCGACAGCGGTGATGCCCAGCGCGTAGCAGACGACGCTGTTCGCAGCAGAGCCGCGACCCTGGACCAGGATTCCATTGTTCCTGCAGAACTCGACAACGTCCCAGACGATGAGGAAGTATCCGGCGAGACCTAGCTGCTCGATGAGCCTGAGTTCACGCCCCGCCTGCTTTTGCGCTCTCGCAAAGAGTGCTGGGTCCTTCTTCGGCAAATAGCGTGATCGCACGCCTTCCTCCGTGCGCTTGCGCAGAAACGAATCCATCGTCTGGCCATCTGGCACCGGATAACGAGGAAATTCGTACCCGAGATCGTCCATCGCGAATTCCAGCCGAGAGGACAAGACGTTCGTGTTCTCGATGGCATCGGGATGGTCATAAAAGAGCTGCGCCATCTCTCGCGAGGAACGAAGATGACGCGCAGAATTGATGGCGAGAAGACGGCCAGCCTCATCCAGCGTGGTCTTGTGCCGGATCGCGGTCAGGACGTCGAGCACTTCACGTTCGTAGGCTGTCGCGTAGTTGACTCCATTGGTCGCGAGCAGAGGTAGCTTCAGCGAACGGGCGATGTCGATCGCCGCACGATTGCGCCACTCCTCTTCGCGATCGAAGTGGCGTTGAATCTCGACATAGACATTCTCTGGGCCAAAGATCGAAACGAGCCGCTCGACTTCTTTTCGGCCTCCTTCGGCGCCGCCACGCGCCAAAGCAGCAGCCAAGGGACCTTCATCACCGCCGGTCAGGCAGACAAGACCTTCGTGATGCGATTCGACGTCGGAGAACAGGGCTGCGCCTTCCGCCTTTGTCCTGGCGCGCAGTTTGTAACGAGTGATCAGTCGGCAGAGATTCTGGTAGCCGATACGCGATGTGACGAGTACTGGGAATCGAACCGGCTCAGGAAGTACCTGGTTAAGCAGGTGGTTCGGAGGACGAAGCCTTTGGCCAGCATCGGCAACCGCGATTTCCGCGCCGACATGGGCGCGGACCCGAAGCTTTTTTGCCGTCATGTGAAATCGAGGCGCGCCATAGAGACCGTTGCGGTCGAGCAATGCCATGGCCGGCATCTGCAACTCGGCCGCGCGCGCGATCAATGCTTCGGGCAGGGACGCGCCTTCCAGAAACGAGAAGGCGGACCGGGCATGTAATTCGACGTATTGCATCAGTCATACGTCCCGACCAGATACCAGCAGTGCGAACTTGGATCATGTGCGATGCGGCATATTTTCTGCGTTGCCTGATCGGAGAGCAGTACGTCCCATTCCTCTCGGCACCAGTTCGCCTGCGACCACCACTCACCGCTCCTGCGCCATGGGCCTGCCCGCATGATGACGGTGAACGGCTCTCTCCCGATCGAGATCGCGACAGGTTGATTGCCCCGCAGTGTTGTTCCAATCGCCATGGGTGGACGGCAAACACGAAATGCTGCGGGCAGATTGGCTACGACTTCTGGGAGGAGTTGATTCTGTTGCGGCGGTGGCGCGAAGCTTCTCATCACGAAGCCGTCGTCGCGCCGCGTGTCGAGCAGTTGAGCCGCGCCCACCCGGTCTTCTCCCAGAAGCCTTTTCAGGCGCGCCAGAGTCACTTCGAGGCCATCCGGCTCCGGGCCTTGAGGGAGAAACAATCCATGTTGCGCCGTATGTGGCTTCGCCACTTCGACGCGCATCTCGATTGCGAGAACAGCAGCCTGCGATGGATGCGCCTCCATATCCAGCTGCACCAGTTTGAGCAGTCGGCGGGCGTCCTGACTTGGCAATGCTGGTCGAATCGTGCGCGTGTGACAAAGCTGCGCGTCGTCGGCAGGTACATCGAGGCGGAGCTTTACCTCGATCAAAGCGATGGCAAGTGATCTTGTTTGAACACGCAGGAGAAGTTGATCGAGGAGACGCGAGAAAAGAAAGAGCAGAGGCTCAAGGAACTCGACTGGATGTTCGAGTTCGATCGTCTCGATCAGGTGCGATCCGAAATCAGGCTCGATCGGGACAAAGTGGTGTGGATGTTCACCGCATGCCAGGGTACGCAGCTGTTGTCCTTCGAAGCCTAACCGGGCTACCAGATCACGTTCGGGCAGCTTCGCCAGCATGCCGCAGTTCCTGATCCCCCAGAGGCGAAATGTGTCGGCCATTTCAGGTGAGAGGTCTAGGACATCGAGCGGCAGGGAAGCCAGGGCGGCCGCTTCATTGCCTGCTCTGATCGAGTTCACGCCAGACATGCCGCGGGCGGCACAGGCTGCGGCGTGAAAGTTCGCGGACGTGGCGACGTGAGCGAGAAGTCCGTAAGCTCCGGCGCGTTGGCGGAGCTTCACGGCCAGCGCCTGCGGGCTGCCGAACAATCCCTCTGTCCCTCGGATATCGAGAATGAGTGCTTGTCCCGGCTCATTCGAGAAGACGGTTTGGACCGACTCGACTAGGGGTGAAAAGCTCGAGGCGCATTCAAGGAGGGCCGCCTTTGTCACGCTCTCCTGAGCTTGCGAACGACGAAGCGAAAGGACCTGAGGAAACGACTCGGTCTGAAGTCGGGTCATTCCACTTGCCAAGCCTAATCGTCTCGCCAAGGTATTCGTAGACAACACTGTCTCGCGCGGAGCTTCTCCATCGAGGACGACGACAGGCCGCCGGCGGAGCTCCGGCTGCAGGCGCAGGACTGCCTGCGCCGGGAAGCTCGGAATGTAGAGGCAGGCATACATCAGGTCACTACCTCGCCCATGGTGCCCGGGCCCGCCATTCGGTCGATGTCCGTGCAACAGGCTTCTTATCCTGCGGACCGATCTCCTCATGTCGTTTGCGTTCGACCGCAACGGTATAGCGCAATGTCGTAAAGAGAGCCCTCTCTCTGTTCTCACTCCATGACGAGTTCCACTCGTTGCGGTAACAGCGTAGAACCAACGATGCGCAGCTCTTGGCGCAAGGAGTTCGCGTGAGGAGGATGAGGGCAAGCTGAGTCTGCTCCGCGAGCAAACGAAAGCGATACCAGTAGGAGGTCGGCGTGCGCATGACATCTTCTGCTCGCATATCTCCCATATCGAGCACAAGGGCACGGAAGCCGCCTGTCTGGAGGAGAAGATCTGTGGCGCTCAATGCCTGGCCTAACAGCGACTTTGCGTTGTTTTTTTGCGCAGGCTTCCCGGCAAATCTGCCGGATGAGAAAAGCTGCCGCTGTTCCGAAATGACTTCCTCTGCGTGGTTCGTCTGTCTCTGTTCAAGAACGGCTTGGCCTCTGCGTGGAGGTAGACGATCCGCGGGAACCTGTTCCAGTGTTCTCCGATGCGGTTGTGGTTCCGCGCAGCGAGGTCCGATAGCAGCGAATTCAATGATGCGATCCGTAGGGCCGCTCCTCTTCGCCGGAGAGGGCTCGCCAGGTGAGCGGAACAGCTGCGTGACAGCATGGCCCATGGCGCGGAGTTCATGCCGCGGGTGCCTACCGCCTGTGTGTTGCGCCGCCTCACGGTCGTTGCGGGAACGAGATCGAGTCTTCTCATCGTGCGATCCGGATGGTGATGCTGTAGGCGGCTGCATCTCAAGTGGCCGGCCGCCGACGCGAAGCCACAACAATCGTTCGAGCTGAACGCCATATGCCGATGCCGTCTCGGGATCGAACGCATCCTGAACATCGACCCAGGCGCATACTGCGCCCTGACCGGTGGCGCGGGCGAGAATGGAGAGAGCCAGGGAGGTTCTCCCGGTGGTCGAGGCGCCTGTAATTTCGGTGATATTTCCACGCGGAATGCCTCCGCCCAGGAGAGCATCTAGTCCCGGCGTTCCGGTTGGAAGGAGTTCGGGGGCCTGCTTCACCCTGAGCGTGAAAGCACTCGGGGCGCGTTCGGCGAGCGACGCTTCCAATTGAGCACGGAGAAGAGCTGCTGATTGCATTCCAGGTCACCACGGATGACATCGCGAAACTGATTCGCTGTTTGTTCGCCATCGGTAATGAGATTTTTCCTGCCTCAGACACTTCTGTCAACGGTGGAAGATCCACGTTTTCGCGCAATCCAGCTACAAGCCGCTGATTAGAAGAGTGATAGTTTCTATGAGATTTCTATGCCAGGGTGAGCTGCAGGGCGATCTCGGTGGGCTGCGGGAGGTCGGTATGATGAATGAGGCTGTACTAAACAAAAGTCAAGTTGCATGTAGTATCACTATATGCAATCATACCTGCATATGGTAACGCGTCACTATTGGATCGATCGCATTGAAAATGCCTGGGAGAAGCGGTCAGTCGTCTGGCTGGCTGGAGTGCGGCGGGTTGGAAAAACCTACCTTTGCCAAAGCCTCCCAGACGTCGAATACTTCGATTGCGAACTGCCTCGCACCCGCCGCACGATGCAGGACCCTGAGGGGTTCCTCGATACTCTCCGTGGCAAACGAATTGTGCTGGATGAGATTCACCGCCTCGACAATCCATCCGAATTACTGAAGATTGCCGCCGATCACTATCAGGACATCCGAATCATAGCGACCGGTTCCTCCACACTGAGCGCATCAAGCAAGTTCAAGGACACGCTCGCCGGACGCAAGCGCGATTTGTGGCTGACTCCCATGTGCGAGCGTGACCTTGCAGACGCCAAACAATCTGACCTCAGACACCGGCTTCTTCGCGGTGGACTGCCACCGTTCTTTCTTGCGAAGGATCTGGAGGAGCGTGATTTTCAGGAATGGATTGATGCCTACTGGGCAAAAGACATTCAGGAGCTGTTTCGTCTCGAACGGAGAGATTCATTTCAGAAATTTACGGAGCTTATTCTTGCGCAAAGCGGGGGGATCTTCGAGGCTACCCGATTCGCGACTCCCTGTGAGGTGAGCCGGCCCACTATCGCAAACTACCTCCGTGTGCTGGAGGCGACTTTTGTAGCGCATGTAATTCGTCCCTTCAGTACACGACGTCCCACTGAGATTGTGTCTGCCCCTAAGGTCTATGGCTTCGATACCGGTTTCATCTGCTATTACCGTGGGTGGCAGGAACTGCGAGACGAAGATCTTGGAATCCTATGGGAACACTTCGTGCTCAACGAAATGATGGCACACTTGCAGACTCGCGAAGTTGGGTACTGGCGAGACAAGCGTGGACACGAGATCGACTTTGTTCTGGCAGGACGACGGAAGAGCCCTCTTGCGATCGAATGCAAATGGTCCGCTGACAGATTCGACCCCGGAAATCTTGTTGCCTTTCGCACGCAGCATCCTGACGGAGAGAACGTGGTTCTGGCAGAAGACATCACACGCTCCTTCACGCGCAACTATGGAGCGCTGAAGGTGCGGTTTGAGAGCCTGGCAACGTTCATCGAACAGCTGGTTTAGAGGACTGCGTCATATGTTCCAGTCATCGAGAGGCTCATGCCATACCCAGTGGTGCTCGAATAGATGCTGGAACTCATGCTCAGACCATGCATTGAAGAAACAGGTGGCGGACACGAAGATGGCGATCAACAAGGCTCCGGTTACGATATTGAGCGCGATCTCTCCCGCACGCAGCCTCTCTGCCCGGTAAACCCCCATGCTCGCGCCGCAGTGAACGCAACGGGGGCCTTCGCGTTGAACCTGGTCCATTGTTGAGCTTGAGTCCGGATCAATGTCCGGGTTAGATGGAGTCACTGTATTGATCGTCCTGCTCTGCGTCATCGTACTCATCCTCCTCTTTCCGCGATCGGCGAGGTTCAATGAAAATCCCTCTACTCCTATAGCCATCGGAAACAAGAAAAACGAACACTTCGGTGAGGAAAAGAAGTCTTATTTGTGGATATCGCATCAAACTTCAGGTACCTTCTTGCATACGCGGGCATACCGCAGTTCGATCCGGTTTGTCCTGCACTTTTGTAGTGGGCCAACTTATGAGATCACCCTCCCCATCTGATCTTTGCTGGGTCATCGGATTTACTCCACAGGGACACTGGATCGCCCCCATACTGCGTGCTGCCGTGCGAGCGGAGTGGCCAGATGCGCAGCAGATCGCCGCGGCCCGGTTGGGTGACGCATCCCTCGCTCACGAACTGATGGAACAGGCAATCGAAGAGACCAAAGAAGGGCTCGAAGCCATGTCGGCCGCCGATGCCGATGTCGATGAAGCCCGACTGCTGCTCTCCCGGCACTATCGAAATGCTGTCCGGCGCTGGTCGCGCTCAGAGAGCAAGTTTGTCTTTCGCGGAACTGCAACCGACATTGAAGTACTGTCTCCCCCCACTG
>Ga0209773_10000125_pt1 | contig 22056 bp, 16 predicted proteins | sample BogFormECP14_OM1_FD_188244 | JGI IMG/M metagenome (GOLD analysis project Ga0209773, IMG submission 188244) | Bog forest soil microbial communities from Calvert Island, British Columbia, Canada - ECP14_OM1 (SPAdes) (version 2) | ecosystem: Environmental > Aquatic > Freshwater > Wetlands > Bog ... | reverse complement strand
GAGTCCCATCGCGCGCCAGTCCGGTCAGCGCGCCATTGAAGAGCGCAAGCTCCATCACGTCGGCGTAACGGCCGTCGAGATCAAGATGCAGCATCCGGTGCGCCCAGAAGATGAGCGCGACCGAGGCGCACGTCTCAGCGTAGGCGGTTTCATTCGGCAGATCATAGGGCTCGGTGAAGCCCTCGTTGGTGTCTTTCGGCCCGAGACCGGCGGTCACGTACATCTGCGCTGTGGTGACGTCGCGCCATAGCGCCTCGCAGGCGCGCTTGAGACCGTCGTCGTCGAGCTCGAGCGCGAGGTCGGCCATGGCGGAAGCCATGTACATCGCGCGAACGGCGTGCCCGACCATCCGGGTCTGCTCGCGGACCGGGATATGCGACTGATTATATTCATAAGTCCCAGCCCAATAGCTCGCCGGATCGTCGCCGCGCGCCAGCGCCTCCTCGGTGAAGTAGTGCGGCTGACGGCCGCGCTCGTCGATGAAATAGGCGGCGAGATCGAGGCGCCGGCGGTCGCCGGTCAGACGGTAGAGCTTGACGAGCGCGAGTTCGATCTCCTGATGTCCTGGATAGCCGCGCTTCTGTCCGGGACCGCGGCCGAACATCGTGGCGATGTGATCGACGTACCGCTCCATGACGTCGAGCATTTTGCGCCGTCCGGTGGCGCGGAAGTAGGCGATGGCGCCTTCGAGCAGGTGCCCGGCGTTGTAGAGCTCATGGTTGTCGCGCAGGTTGGTCCAGCGCTTCTCCGGCTCGCGACCGTTGTACCATGAGTTGAGATAGCCGTCGGGCGACTGGGCGCGCGCGAGATCGTCGACGATGGCGTCGATCTTCGCTTCGATGTCGGCGTCGCGCTGATGGGCGAGGGCGTAGCTCGCCGCCTCGATCCACTTGCCGACATCGGAGTCCCAGAAGATCTGGGTGCTGAGGCCGTGGCTGTTGCGTGGGATTCTGAGCGGGGGCGGCGGCTGCGGCAGCTTGAGCGATTCAAGCGCGCCGACTTCCGCCAGCTTGGCGTGCTGACTTGGAATGGTGCGCGTCAGCACCGTCTCGAGGCGCTCGCGCCAGAAAGGGCTGGTCAGCTTCACCTGCGCGAACGGAACGGGGGAGTAGCGGCGACGAGTCATGCGTTCAATTCTCCCGCGGCGCTGCTCCTGGCGTGCGCGCCGCACGACTCTCTCACCACCAAGGAACATGGCAGCCGCCTCACGCCGGCGACAGCGCGGCCCGACATCATATCGAGCAGACATTCGCCTGCCGCGCGGCCGAGCGCGTCCAGATTCATGTCGACGCTGGTCAGCGGCGGCCGGGCGCCCTTGGCCATGACCTCCCAATTGTCGAAGCCCGCCACCGCGACCTCGGCGGGGACGGAGCGGCCCAGGTCGCGCAGTGCGTCAATCGCCCCGCGGGCGATCTGGTCGTTACCGCAAAAGAGCGCGTCCGGCGGCCGCGGGCGCTTGAAGAGGCGCCGGGTCGCCTCGCGCCCCCAGGCTTCCGACCAATCGCCCGCCAGACATTCTTCGGCCTCGGCGACAAGCCCGGCTTGCGCGAGCGCGTCGCGATACCCTTCCTCGCGCAAGCGCACGGCCTCGAAGCGCTCCGGCCCGGTGATATGGGCGATGCGCCTGCGGCCGAGCGCGGCGAGATGCGTCACCGCGAGCGCCGCTCCGCCCTTGTCGTCCGGAAGCAGGCACAAGGCGTCGGGGCTTTCGACCCGCGAGTAGACATAGACGACCGGCAATCCGCGCGCGACAGGCTCGATCGGCTCGCGCTTGTCGGCGCGGCGAGCGGTGACGACGAGGCCATCGACGCGCTTGCCCAGCAATTGCTCGATATGCCGCCGCTCGCGCACGGGGTCGTCGGTGGCGTTGCACATGAAGACCGCGATGCCGTGATCGGACAGGCGCCGCTCCAGCGCCTCGACGATGGGAAACGCGAACCGGCCGAAGCTATCGTTGGATAGGATGCCGACCGTCATCGAGCGCGCCCGGTGCAGGCTCTGCGCCAGATCGTTCGGCCGATAGCCGATCTCACTTGCGACGCGAAGAACTCTTCCGCGCGTCTCTGCGCTCAAGCGTCCGTTGGCGTTCAGCGCCTTCGAGGCGGTGCCGATGGAAACGCCCGCGAGGCGCGCGACGTCGCGAATGGTGAGCGTGAGACTCCCCCGCCGCTCATCGCCACCGGCAATCGCGTCGTCCGCGGCGTCGTTCATTTGACCGCGCCCGAGAGCAGCCCGGAGACGTAGTAGCGCTGCAAGGCGAGATAGACAGCAAGACAGGGGATGATCGATATGACGACGCTCGCCTGCAGGGCGCCCCAATCGACCGCGCCGTGATTGCCGATGCGCACGCTGACCAGGAGGATCGGCACGGTGAAGGAGGTCTCCCGGTTCATGAAGATGAGCGCGGCGAGGAACTCGTTCCACGAATTGATGAACGCAAACAGCGCCACCGTCACGATCGCGGGGACGGCGAGGGGCAGAAAGACGCGGGTGAAGCGCTTCCAGGCCGAGCAGCCGTCAACCATCGCCGCCTCCTCGATCTCGCGCGGGATTGCCTCGAAACTGTTGCGCATGAGGAAGATCGAGAAAGGCAATTGCAGGATCGTGTGCACGATCGCGAGCCCGAGATGGCTATTGACGAGCCCGACCCTGGCGAAGTCGAGATAGAGCGGGGTCAGCAGCGCCTGATAAGGGATCATGATCGGCGCGAGCAGACCGAGAAACGCGACCTCCTTGCCGCGCATCGCAAAGCGCGCGAGGCCGTAGCCGGCGGGCGCCGCGAGCACGATGCAGGCCGCGATCGTCATCAGGGCGACCAGCCCGGAATTGCTCACATAGGCCGCGAGGCCCGCCTGGAAATGAATGACCTTGGCGTAGTTCTCGAAGCTTAGCGCCTGCGGCAGATAATGGGGCGGGGCGGCCGAAGCGTCGGCCGCCGTCTTGATCGAGGCGAGGAACGAGAGCGCCATCGGCGCGGCCATGATCGCGATCACCGCGACGCAGGCGGCGATTGCGAGGTAGGCGCCGGGAGGCGCGCGCCCGCCGCGCGGCGTGGAAATCGCCCGCTCGGTCTCGCTCGTCAGCGCGGCCACGGTCATGTCTCGGCGCTCCGGGCGGTGAGCGCAATCTGCATCGTCGCGAAAACGAGGATGATGAACATGAGAACGATCGACAGCGCCGCGCCATAGCCGAGTTTGAACGAGATGAACGAGTTCTGGTAGATCCAATAGACGGCGGTGAACGTCTGTCCGCGCGGTCCGCCGGAGGTCATGATGTAGAACTGGTCGAAGGCCAGCATCGAGCCGATCGCGCTGACCAGCGTCGTCAGAAGCAACACCCGGCGGGTCAGCGGCAGAATGATGAGACGGACGCGCCCCCAATAACTCGCGCCGTCCATCAGCGCGGCCTCGAGGATGTCGGGATTGATCGACTGGATTCCCGCTATGAACAGCACCATGCCGAAGCCGACGACTTTCCAGGTGATCGAGATCACGACCGCCCAAAACGCGAGATCGGCGGTGGCGAACCAGACGATCGGCTCGCCGATCAGGTGCAGGTCGACGAGCAGCTTGTTGAGGAGTCCGACCTGTTCGTCGAGCAGCCAGAACCACAGCAGGCTCGAACTCGACAGGCCGATCACCACGGGGAGGAAAACGATGGTGCGGGTCAGCCGCTTGAGCGGCGTGTTGTCGACCGTGAGCAACGCGAGCGCAAAGCCGAGGCCCATCAAGATCGGCGTCAGCACGAGCGTGTATTTGGCGGTGAACTCGAGCGCCCGCCAGAAGCTCGAGTCGTTCCAGATCCGCCAATAATTGGCGAAGCCGATGAACTTGCCGCCGCCAAGCAGCGACCGGTCGCTCAGCGACGTGACGACGAGCTGGCCGAGCGGGATCAGAACGAAGACCGCGACGAACAGGAGGGCTGGCGCCATGAAGAGCCAGCCCGGCCATTGCGGAATGGTTCGACTTCGTCGCATCGATGAGGGCGGGCGCTGCTATTGGCCTGCGATCTCCTTCATCTTTTCGCGTCCCTCCTTGATCGCCCCGTCGACGTCGCCGTCAAAGATGGCGCGCTGGAACATGTTGATCCACGGGCTCGAGTCCGAGTTCACCATGTCGGCGAAATGAAAGACCCACGGCACGTATCCGACGCCAATCGCCTTGGCGGTCACGACGACGCGCGGATCGGCGGCGAAATATTTGTTGTCGGCAAGCGCGGGGCGCGACGGCACGATGTTGTTCTTGGCGAGCCCTTCGAGCTGGGCTTCGTCGGTCAGCTCCCAGGCGATGAACTGCTTGGCGAGCGGAACATGCTTCGACCCGACCGGGATCGCGACGACGTCGCCGCCGACAAACGATGACACCTGGCCTTCCTTTACGCCGGGCAGGAAGGTGACGCCGAAGTTGAGGTTCGGCACGTCTTTCTTGAGCTCGGAGAGCAGGAAGCCGCCGGTTCCTTGAATGCCAATCTTGCCGGTCTTGAACTCCCCGGTGAAGTTCGCGCCGTTGTCGGTCTGCGCGCTCTTGGGCACGAGACCCTCGCTCCACATCTCCTTGAACGTTTCGAGCACGTCCTTGACGCCGTCGCCGGTGAGCGCGTCGTCGTTTCCATTGGCGGGCAGCATCTTCGAGCCCGCGGCGACCATCATCGGCGATGTCGCGAAAATGTTGCAGCCCGGGCAGGCGCCCGAGAAATAGAAGCCGTAGGTGTCGGACCCAAGCGCGCGGATCTTCTTCGCGTCCTCATGGATCTCGCCGACCGTCTGCGGCGGCTTGTCGGGATCGAGCCCTGCCTTCTTGAACAGATCCTTGTTCCACACCAGGATCGACACGTCCGGCGTGAACCCCGCGCCGTAGAGCTTGCCCTCGTAGGTCGCGATGTCCTTGTAGGCCTGGGCGACGGAAGCGTAGTTCGGATTGGCCTTGAGGTCGGCCGTGAGGTCGACAAGGAAGCCGGCCTTCATGAAATCGGGCATGTAGATGAGATCGAACGACACCAGGTCGGGGACGTCGCCCGCCTGCACGCCGGTCGCGAGCTTGGTGACCATCTGGTTGTCGGGAATGGTGGTCAGCTCGATCTTGTCGGGGTGGGTCGAGTTCCAGAGATCGACGAGATGCGCTGCGGCGTTGACGCCGCTGGCCCGCACCCACATCGTCATGGTGTCGGCGAAGGCCGCCGTGGTGAAAGCCGACGAGGCGATCAGCGTGGCGGCGAGCGCGCCGCAAGTCCTCCGTGTGGTCATGAGCTCCTCCCGGGAAAGATGACGAATGCCTTGTTATCGTTGAAAAAGCCTGCTCTCGCCGTCGAAGTGAGAAAAGCTTTTCCCAATCCTTATAGCGCGGCCCTGGCCGGGCGGCAAGGTGGATGGAGTGAGGAGGGCCAGTGCGCTGCGTGAGCGAACTCTCCCGCCACGGCGAGCCGCCATTCGTCGCGAGCGGTTGCGTAGAACTTCTGCAGGACACCGAACTGGCGCCGCTTGCTCTGCAGCACCTGGCCAACCAGGTATTCAGAGAGATCCACCGACATTCGCCAGATGACAGCCTTGTTGCGGTTGAAGCTGTGCCCATAGCGCTCTGCGCGCCCCCTGAGACGCAACGGCATGGACTATCTACTGAGCGGCCTGACGATCGACCACCTATGCCATCCGCCCTACTCCGAATAGGCGGGACGGTAGACTTTGGCTCGGATCAGCGCGCTGATATCCTTCGGCCGCGTCGCCCGTGCGAGACCCTTGTCGAAGATGTATGCGGCTATCCGTTCGGCAACGTGGACCGATGCCTCGAAGATGTGACTCTGCGGTGGATAGATCAGCCCCACGGATAGGTTCTCTTCGCTGACCTGCTCGGCGACCGCGTGCGCGGCGACGATGAACATCTCCTCGGTCACTCGGCTGGCCTCTGTGGCAAACACCGCCATGCCCATGGCCGGGAAGATGTAGACGTTGTTGCCCTGGCCAGGCACAAAGCGTCGCCCAGCGATCTCGACCGGCGGGAATGGACTACCGCTGGCGAAGATGGCCCGGCCGTCGGACCACTGATAAGCCTCCTCAGCCGTGCATTCCGAGCGCGAGGTCGGGTTCGAATATGGGAAGATGATCGGGCGCTCGTTGATGCTCGCCATTGCCTCAATCACTTCACGGGAGAACAGCTTCGGCACGGTGCTGACGCCGATGATGCCGGTCGGCCGCAGCGCCTTGACCGCCTCGACGAAGGTTAAAACGGGCGTCCGGTCCTGCGCGAACGGCTTTTGAAAGTCAGCGAGGTCGGTGCGTCCGGTCACCAGCAGACCATTGATGTCAAATAGCGCATTGCGGCGCCGCGCCTCGGCCAGGTCCGCGCCATCCCGCGCCATCGCAAGGCTGATCAGCTCGGCGATTCCGGTCGCGGCCGACCCGGCCCCCAGGAACAGAAAGCGCTGGTCGGTGAGCTTCTGTCCGGTGAGGCGTAAGGCGGCGAGTAGGCCTGCGAGTGCGATGCCGGCGGTCCCCTGGATATCGTCATTGAATGTGCAAATCTTGTCACGATAGCGAGCCAGGATCGGCACGGCGTTGAAGTTGGCAAAGTCCTCCCATTGGATGCAGCACTTCGGATAGAGCGTCTCCACCGCGTCGACAAACTCGTCGATGAAGGCCGTATACTCGTCGCCGCGCACACGGTGCTGCCGCACGCCGAGATAGAGCAGATCGTCGAGCAAGCTCTGAGTATTGGTGCCGACGTCGAGGACGATCGGCAGGCAGTATTGCGGCGGTACGCCAGCGCAGGCGGTATAGAGCGCGAGCTTGCCAAGCGGGATGCCCATCCCGCCCGCGCCGAGATCGCCGAGACCAAGGATGCGCTCGCCGTCGGTCACGACGATGAACCGCACGTCCTTTTCCGGCCAGTGGGACAGGAGCTCCTTCAGCCGACCTTTCGCGCTGATCGGCAAATAGATGCCACGCGGCTGACGAAAGATGTGTCCGAATTTCTGGCACGCCTCACCGACTGTCGGCGTATAGACGAGCGGCATGTAGGTGGCCGGGTCCGACATCAAGACGGCATAAAAGAGCGTCTCGTTGCGCGCCTGCAGATCGGAGAGCACGAGATATTTCTGCAGATCGTTGTCAAGACGGGCGATCTCGTCGTGCCGACGCGCCACCTGCAGCTCCATCGGGAGCACGGCGGGGGGCAGCAAACCTTCGATTCCCCAAGCGCGGCGCTCGGCTTCGGTGAACGCCGTGCCCTTGTTGAGCCGCGGATTGTGCAACAACGCATAGCCAGTAGCGTGTGGCGGCTCGGTTGTGGGCGCCTTCAATTCTGTTTGCGAAGTCATCTTGATTGCTCCATGTTGTCTACTTCTGATCGATCTCCGGGGTCGGGACGAACTCATCCGCGTTCGGCCATCATTTCCTTGGTCTTGGAGATCGCGTGCGTACGCGCCGCGATCAATGACCATTGGTGGGTCCGGCCGAAGCAATAGGCGACGACGTCAGGCGGCGCGAGCAGCGATCAGATGTTGGCGATTTTGAGAACTGGCGCCGTGTCCGCCCGGATGCGGTCGCAGGCCGCTGCGTCCTCAATCAGGTTGACGCCGTAGGCGGGGATGATCTCCTTCAGCTTCGGCAACCATCCGCTGCCGGTGAGACGGTCGGGGAAGCACTTCCTGAGCACGCCGAGCCCAATGAAGGCTGCCGTCGAAGCGCCCGGCGAAGCGCCGAGCAGCGCGACCAGGGACCGATCCTCGGATCCGACGAGCTCGGTGCCGAATTCGAGCACGCCTCCGTGGTCCTTGTCCGGTTTGATGATCTGCACCCTGTCCCCCGCCACGGCGAGCCGCCATTCGTCGCGATTAGCGTTCGCATAAAATTGCTGCAAGACGCCGAACTGGTGGTGCTTGCTCTGCAGCACCTGGCCAATCAGGTATTCCGAGAGATCCAGATTGTCGCGCGCCACGGCGAGCATGGGCAGGATGTTCCCCGGTTCGATCGAGCGGAAGAGGTCGGTCAGCGAGTCGCGCTTCAGGAACCTCGTGGTGAAGCCGGCGTATGGGCCGAACAGCAACGAAATCTTGCCGTCAATGACCCGCCTGTCGAGATGGGGCACGGACATCGGCGGTGAGCCCTCGGCGGCCTTCCCGTAGACCTTGGCGTCGTGGCGCTCGGCGACATCCTGCGCGTCGCATCGGAGCCAGATGCCGCTCACCGGGAAGCCGCCGTATCCGTGTCCCTCGGGAATATTGGACTTCTGCAACAGCTCCAGCGCGCCGCCGCCAGCGCCGATAAAGACGAACTTTGCGGTGATCTCGCCCACAGTGCGGGACTCGAGGTCCTCGACCTCGATGAGCCATCGTCCGCCATCTGTCCGCTTCAGGTTCCGCACGTGATGTCGATAGCTCAGATCGACGCCGGGCTGCTTGGCAAGGTGATCGAAAAGCAGGTGGGTGAGCGCGCCGTAGCTAACGTCCGTGCCGGTGATGATGCGGGTCGCGGCCACCCGCTGGTCCGCGGGGCGGCCCTCCATGATCAGCGGCGCCCACTGGCTGATCTCAGCATGACTCTCGGAATATTCCATGCCGCGATAGCAATGGTTAGCCGACATGGCCTTGAAGCGGGCTTTAAGGAACGCGACGTTCGCCTCGCCCCAGACGAAGCTCATGTGCGGGCAGGGATGGATGAAGTCCCTTGGGTCGGCAATGGCGCCCTTCCTCACGAGGTAAGCCCAGAGCTGACGGGAGAGGTCAAACTCCGTATTGACTTCCAGAGCCTTGGAAATGTCGACGCTGCCATCCGGGCGCTGGGGCGTATAGTTCAGTTCGCAATTGGCGGCGTGCCCGGTGCCTGCATTGTTCCAGGAGCCGGAGCTCTCCAAAGCGCAGTCCGACAGGACTTCCAAGACCGAAATGGAGAGCGAAGGCTCCAACTCCTTGAGGAACGTGCCGAGCGTAGCGCTCATGATGCCCGCGCCGATCAGGACGACGTCGGTGGCGGCGGCTTCGGTCATGTGGACTCCCACGTCGGCAGGCTATCCGGTTGCGGATATGAACGGGACCTTGATCGCGGGTGCAAGGATCACATAGGCGCGGCGCCAGGGCTCATCGTCCACGAGGCGCCAGCTGTGGCCGCTTCCAGCGGTGTCTTCCGCAAGCAGCACATCGCCGGGATGAATCATGAACCGATCGCCGCGCCGGGTGGTAAATTCCAGCGTGCCGCTCAGCGTCAGCACGAACTGACGCACAGGCGCGTCGTGCCACGCGAAAGCGCCGCCGGCCTTGGTCTCGCGGAAGGAGATGCTGGATGACGACACGATGGCGCTGAGGACATCTCCCCGCGCGCCGCCGGAGAGATCGATATGCCCCTCCTCGAAGCTCGAATTGCCATCCTCTGCGGTCCAGATGCGAACGCAACGGATCATCGAGCTTCTCCGGATCGAACGCGGGGGACGTCAGGCCCCCGCCAGCCCTTCGCCGACCATTTTCAGCGGGACGATGGTCTCGTCGAACAGTTCCTCGGTCACTTTGCCGGACGCGAGCGCCGCCTGTCTTAGCGTGATGCCGTCGGCGATCGCCTTTTCCGCGATGTGAGCTGCATTCTGATAGCCGATCACCGGCGACAATGCGGTGACCAGCATGACGCTGCCTTCGACATATTGCTGGATGCGCTCGCGATCGAGTTCGGTTCCCTCGACCGAATATTCGCGGAACTTCTCGCAGCCGTCCGCCAGGATGCGAGCGGAATGCAGGAAATTGTTGATGATTATCGGACGCATGGCGTTGAGCTCGAAATTGCCTTGCGAGCCGGCGAAGGCCACCGCCGTATCGTCGCCGAGCACTTCGATCGCAATCATCAACATCGCCTCGCACTGGGTCGGATTGACCTTGCCCGGCATGATCGAAGAGCCGGGTTCGTTGGCGGGAAGTTTCAACTCTCCCAGGCCGCAGCGCGGGCCGGACGCCAGCCAGCGCATGTCATTGGCGATCTTCATGAGCGCGACCGCAAGGCCGCGCAGGGCGGCGTGCGCGCGCACCATCGGGTCGAGCGATCCTTGAGCGGCGAACTTGTTGGCGGCGGTGACGAAGGGCTTGCCCGTCAGTTCAGCGATTTTCGCCGCGACGTCCCTGGAGAAGCCCGGCGGGGCGTTGAGGCCGGTGCCGACCGCAGTGCCGCCGACGGCAAGCTCGTAGAGGCCGGCGCGACTCGCCTCGACGTCAGCAAGGGCGGCGCGGATCTGCCCCGCCCAGCCGCACCATTCCTGGCCGACGGTGAGGGGAACCGCATCTTCGAGATGCGTGCGGCCGATCTTGACGACGTCCATCCACCCCTTCGCCTTGCGCTCGATCGTGTCGCACAAGCCGCCGACCTTCGGCAGCAGTTGTTCGTCCAGGGCGTACACCGCGGCGATATGCATCGCGGTCGGGAAGGTGTCGTTGGACGACTGGCCCATATTGACGTCGTCGTTGGGGCCCACCGGTTGCTGCGTGCCGAGCGTGCCGCCCAGAAGCTGGATGGCCCGGTTTGAGATCACCTCATTGACGTTCATATTCGACTGGGTGCCCGAACCGGTCTGCCAGACATAGAGCGGGTAATTCTCATCCAGCTTGCCGGAGATGGTCTCGTCCGCTGCGCGAACGATCGCGTCCTTTTTCCATACCGGCAGACGGCCTGCCTCGTGATTGACCAGAGCGCACGCTTTCTTCACGTAGCCATAAGCGTGGTAGACCGCCTTTGGCATTCGGTCGTCGCCGATCGAGAAGTGCTGAAGCGAACGTTGGGTCTGCGCGCCCCAATAACGATCAGCCGGCGCCGCGACATAGCCCATGCTGTCGAACTCTTGGCGGTCCGCAGCGTCCGTCTTGATGCCGATCGGAATATCCTGCACCGTCGGGGGAGAGCTGTCGTCCAAAGGCGGCCTCCGCGAAGACGAAGAACATGAGAGCGTCACGCTCGATCAGCGCCAGGCGAGATCATAGTCCCACCGGCGTCGGGCACCAAACTGTTCCCGCCACGCCCGGTCAGTCGGATCGCCCCCGGGAGCTGCCGGGAAGAATCAGAAACGATCGCAATTTATTGCATAAATCAGAAATCCGTGCTATACCCTGTCTGCGCGCCGGATCAACCCCGGGTTCTCGCGGTCCACTTTCCACCGGCGAGGACAGAGGGAGAGCGTGATTTTTTGACCGCGGGGCTGGGAAGAGGCGCCAGTTACGCCGCCGTCGGTCGTATCCATTTGAAAGGTCTAGGTTTTCGCAAATAACCCCATTTGGTTTTTGTTGCGCCGGATTTGGTTTTCGTTGCGGTGGACTTGGTTTTTGTTGCGGCGGGTTTGGTTTTTGTTGCGGTGGGTTTGGAAATCCTTCCGCGCGTCCACGCGGCTCAGCTCTCGACGAGCGCCTTCATAAGATGGGGCGCAAGCGGGTTGTCTGCGGCCTCGGCCGACGTCAGGTCGAAGGTCGAGACGGTGAGCCAGGCCCTGCCGAGAAAGCTGCGTTTCGAGAGCGCCGCGGCGTGGTGCAGCCAGCCCACGGCGACCCCGGCGTCGACCAGGCCGCCGAAGGCGGTTGAGGGAAAGCCGGTCAACACATAGTGGGGCAGAAGGCCGGACCAGTGCTCGTTCAGCATCGGCCCGCCGGGCAGGCCAGACCACGGCCCGTCTGCCCGCCGCCAGGCGAACGCGCCCATCCATTGTCCGTCCCACGGCGTTCCCGCACGCTCCCTCAGCAGCATCGAGGGGAAGTTGTGCCGGTCGTTGAGAGGAAGCCGCCGCTCCGGGTCGATCAACGCATCGGCGGAATTGGCGATCAGCAGCGCCTTGCGGCCGGCGATGAGCGACTCGCGAACCGGAGTCGTGAGCCGCGTCGCAAGCACGATCTCCGCCTCCTCCGCCGTCGCGGCCCGATTCGGCCAGCCGATCGCGGCGAGCGCCGTCGAGGCCGCGCCGTCGATCGGGAACAGCGACGGCGCCGCGGCGCCAAGCGGCGGAATGATGCAGAGTTCCATCTCGTTGCGCGACAGCAGGCGCCCGCCGCCGTCACGCGCCTCGAGTTCGAGCGGGACAATGGCGATCGCGTCCATGGCCCCGGCGGTCAGCGAAATCGTTGTCGGCTCGGGTCCAAGCGCGGCCACGCCGCTCTCGTCCGCGAAGCGCCAGGCGAGCGTTGCGCCCTCCGGCGTCTCGGCGGCGCCCGCGAGGCGAACCGAAACGGCGAAGCGCTCGCCCGCGCGCACCGCCGTGCGCGGCGCCTGCGCGATGATGAGCCATGGGCCCTGAATGTTGGCCAAATCCTCGGCGAACGCACGCGGGCGGTTCTGAACGTCCATGAGGCCGTTCGACTCCCACTGCACGTCGTTGAGCTCGGTGATGACATAGCCGGAGATCGGGCGCTCCCAGCGCAACGTCTCGATCTGGCGCTTGAGCGCGCGATACTGGAGGTCCTGCGCCGCGCTGACGAAGCCGTCGAGGTCGCCGAAGATCGGCGCGAGCCCGGCGTCGCGAAAGCGCGTCTCGATCCCGTGCGGGTAGGCGCTGCCAAGGTTCCAGTCGTGCCCGCTTTCGAACCACCACGGCTCGCTGCCGTCCGCCTCAAGGATCTCGCGCGGATGGGGCAGCCCCCACACGCCGAACTCCGAGCAGATCAGGGGCTCGTCGCCGCGCCGCTCAGCATCGCCATGCGGCGAGAAGGTCCAAGCCGCGCGGGCGGCGAAGGCGCGCGTGGTCGCGGCGAAAGCCTCGTTCTGGTGCGGGAAGCCATTGTACCAATGGAAGTCCTCGATGTCGGTCTTGAGGTGATAATTGCGCGGGAAGCACGGCGAGTTGTCGACGAGCAGGCTGTCGGGGATGAGCGCCTTTGCCGCATCGAACGTCTCGATCAACCAGCGCCGGTCGTCCGGATTGTCGTCGAGATCGATTCCCCATCCCTCGTTGAACAGCGTCCAGATTGAGATCGAGGGATGGTGGCCGTGGGTCGCGACCGAGGTCCGGAACACCCGCTGCAGCGCTTCGCGCGTCGCGGGAGCGAGGAATTGCATGTAGGGCATGTCGAGCCAGACGATGAGCCCGAGCCGGTCGGCGAGTTCGAAATAGAGCCGGTCCGGAATCTTGACATGGCAGCGCAGCGTGTTGAGCCCCATCGCCTTGGCGCGGACGAAGCGCTGCTCGAGGAACTCGGCGCTCGGAGCGCGGCACTCCTCCCCGGGATGCCAGTCCTGATCGAGGGCCCCGAACATATAGAAAGGCTCGCCGTTCAGAAGGAGGCGTCCGCCTTTGGCCTCGAACCGCCGGAACCCGATCCGTCGTTCGGCGCTGTCGACGACGCGCCCGTCATGGACGAGCTCGACCGTGAGATCGTAAAGCTTGGGCCTATCGGGCGACCACGGGTCGGGATTGGCGACCTCGAGCCTCGCTTCGAACTCGGCGGAGCGCAGCGGGACGTCGTGCCGCGCCACGGCCTGGCCCGAGCGGGAGAGCGTGAGCCGCACCACCCCCTTGGCCGCCTGGGAAAGCATTCCTTTCACGACGACCGTCCCTCGCGCGAGGTCGTGGGCGCATCGAACCGCAAGTTCGCTCAGGTGAACCGGATCGCGCGCCTCGATTCGCGCCGGCTTCCAGATTCCGCCCTGGACCCCATACCAGTCCTGCTTTCCGGCCAGCGACTGGCTGAATCGGCCGCCGTTGCGGTCGTCGGGGACGCGCGTGTCGACGCCGAGCGCGAACGAGGTCTTGCCGTCGAGCGCATCGGTCAGGTCGACCTCGATCGGAGTCCAGCCGTCGCCATGAACCGCAACCTCAACCTCGTCGACGAGGACTACCGATTCGTGGAACACGCCCTCCATGACGAGAACGATGCTTTTCCCCCTCCAACCCGGCGGGATTTGAACGCCGCGCCGGTATCGCCCGGTCCCGTGCGCGTTGCGCAGCGCCGGAAACTGAGCCTGCCAGATCCCCGGCGAGCGGATCGTATGGCCCTCGCCCCCGAGCCGCGCCGTCGGACCTTCGAATTCGAAATCCCAGACGCCGTCCAGGGTCAGCGTTGCCCGGCGTCCGGCGGCATCAGCGCGCATGAGAGGCTCCGACAAGGCCTGGAAGGCGACCAGCGCGGCCGCAGGGCGAATTATCCAAATATCCGAAAAGCTGATACAAAACCCGCAAGGCTGGGCAGGACCGAGAATGTCGCGCAATTTCCTGGTGGTCGATCCCGCGGAGCGGCCGGACGTGGTTCGCGGACTGGCTTCGCTCGCCCGGGCGCGAATATTGCGCCTGTTGCATCGGCGCCCCGGCGTCAACGTCAATGACATTGCCGAGGCGCTCAACCTGCCTCAATCGACCGTCTCGTCCAACCTGCAAATCCTCGAAAGCGCCGGACTCATTCGGACGGAAACGCAGAAGGGGCGGAAAGGCAATCAAAAGCTCTGCTTCTCTGCCTTCGACGAGGTGCTGGTGATGTTCCGCGACGACGTTGGCGGCGTCGACGCCAACGCCATCGAAGTCGCGATGCCGATCGGGCTCTATACGAGCTGCGAAGTGAGCGCCCCTTGCGGCCTGTGCTCGCCGCAGGGAATCATCGGGCTCCTCGACGTGCCGGGGACCTTCCTCGACCCGGACCGGATGAATGCGGGCCTCATGTGGTTCACGCGCGGCTTCGTCGAATATCAGTTTCCCAACAACGCCCGGCTGGTCGGCAGGGCGGTCACCGCGCTCGAATTCTCGCTCGAGCTTTCGTCCGAAGTGCCCGGGACCGCCACCGACTGGCCGTCCGACATCACGGTTGCGGTCAACGGCAGGGAACTCGGCGTCTGGACCAGCCCGGGCGATTTCGGCGATCAGCGGGGGCTCTACACGCCCGACTGGTGGAAGCTCAAGGGCAGCCAGTACGGCATGCTCAAGAGCTGGCGGGTGACGCCGGACGGCGCGTTCGTCGATGGCGTCAGGATCTCGTCGCTGACGCCCAAGGACCTCGACATTTCCGCCCACCACTCGATTCGGCTCAGGATCGAGGTCAAGCCGGACGCGCGCCATCCCGGCGGCGTCAACATCTTCGGCCGCGGGTTCGGCAATTACGATCAGGACATCGTGCTCAGGCTCACGACCGAGGCCTGAGCGCTCCGCGCACGTTGTCGCCGGCGCAGAGGTCAGAGCGTCGCCCCCGTCGCCCCGAAGAGACGCGCGTGGCTCTGGTTGAGCCTGAGGCCGACCGTCTGGCCTGATTTCGCGTCAAGGTCGCCCTCGCCCTCGACGATCAGCTGTCCGACCGCCGTTTCGACGTAGAGGATGGTCGAATTGCCGAGGTGCTCGATGATCGCGACCGCGCCGGCGAAGGTCGCGGCCGGGTCCTTCGGATCGACGACCGTCAGATGCTCAGGCCGCACGCCGAGTTCGGCCGAGCGGGCGCCGGCGCCGGTGGCAATGTCGATCTCGACCGTTCGCCCGCCCGGCAGGACCACGCTCGCCGTTCGGCCGTTGATCGCGGCTATGTCGACGGGAAAGAAATTCATGCTCGGCGAACCGATGAAGGCGGCGACGAACTTGTTCGCCGGCGCGTTATAAAGCTCGAGCGGCGAGCCGACCTGCGAAATCACTCCCTTGTCGAGCACGACGATCTTGTCGGCGAGAGTCATCGCCTCCGTCTGGTCATGCGTCACATAGATCATCGTCGTGCCGAGATCGGCGTGGAGCTTGGCCAGTTCGAGGCGCATCTGCACTCTGAGCTTGGCGTCGAGATTGGACAAAGGTTCGTCGAACAGAAACACTTCGGGCTTGCGCACCAGCGCACGGCCGATCGCCACCCGCTGACGCTGGCCGCCCGAAAGCTCGGCCGGGCGGCGATCGAGATAAGGCTCGAGCTGCAGGATGCGGGCGACTTCCTGCGCACGCTCGTTTTGCACCTTTCTCGGCTGGCCAGCCACGGAGAGCGAGAAGGCGATGTTCTGCCTGACTGTCATGTGGGGGTAGAGGGCGTAGGACTGGAACACCATGGCGATACGCCGCTGCGCCGGTGGGACGTCGGTCACGTCGAGGTTGTCGATGAAGCATTGGCCGGCGGTTATCGGTTCGAGGCCTGCGATCATCCTGAGCAGGGTTGATTTGCCGCAGCCCGACGGGCCGAGCAGAGCGGTGAACGAACCTTTGTCTACTGCTAGGCTCAGGTCGCTTATCGCGGTGACCGGGCCATAGCGCTTGGTCACGCGCCTCAACTCGACATGCGGCGCGGCGGCTTCCCCGTTTTTTGCGGCCACAGCGCTCACCCCTTGATCCCCGCCGACAGCATGATGGCCTGGGTCACCCGCCGCTGGAAAATCAGATAGATGACAGCGACCGGCATCGCGGCGAGCATCGCGACGGCAAGGTCGCGTCCGTAACTGACGCCGAAGGCGTCGTGGACCTGCGTGATGCCGACGGTGATGTTCATCTTGTCCTCGGAGCTGATCGCGAGGAACGGCCACAGGAACTGGTTCCAGGCGCCGATGAAGGTGATGATCGCGAGCGCGGTGGTGACGCCCCAGTTCATCGGCAGATAGATGCGGAAGAGAAGCTGGAGCTCACTGGAGCCGTCCATCACCGCCGCCTCGCGGAAATCCTTCGGCACGGAATCGAAGAACTGCTTGTAGATGATGACGGTGACAGGACCATAAACGAGCTGCGGGCCGACCACGCCGGCGAGGGTGTTGATGAGCCGGAACTGGCTCATCAGGATGAAATGGTTGACGATCAGCGCCGAGACCGGAACCATGAAGCTCGCCAGGATCATCCACCAGAAGAACCGCCGGCCGGGAAAGTCGAGCTGCGAGATCGCGTAGCCCGCGCCGGCGGACATCATTACGACGATGATTGTGACCGCGCCCGAGGTGATGAGCGAGTTCACATACCAGAGGCCGATCTTCGTCTGCAGCAGGACGTGAAGGTAGTTTTCCAGCGTGAAGTGCTCCGGCCACAGCTGCACGCCAGGCCGTACGATTTCATACTCTGGCTTAAACGTCGTCACCAATCCCCAGTAGAGCGGGAACGCCCACAGGACGGCGGCGGCGAGGGTGATGAGGGTGACGGCGAGGCCGACGAGATCGAAACGGCGCAGGCGGGCGAGCCGGCGGGAGGCGAGCGGCGTGGTGAGATCGGCGCCCCTCTCGACAGAAGCGCTCATCGCGCGCCTCGCGCCTTGAGCAGCTGAAACTGCAGCACCGACAGAACGACGATGAGCACGAAGAGGACGACCGCCGCGGCGGCGGCGAGACCTCCCTTGTTCACCTGAAAGGCCGCTAAGTATATGTACTGGACCATGACCATCGTGGCGCCGACCCTGCCGCCGTTGGCGAACAGATAGACCTGATCGAAGATCTTGAGCTGGAGAATGAGGTTGATCGTGAACACCAGCACCGTCACCGGCCAGACCAGGGGCCAGGTGATGCGCGTGAACTGGGCCCAGCGGCTCGCGCCGTCGAGGCCGGCGGCCTCGTAGATCTCGGTCGAGATGTTGCGCAGGCCGGCAATGAACAGGAGGACGTTGAATCCGAGCAGCCACCATACCGTGACAAAGGCGACCGCAGGCATGAACAGCGGAATGGTGCGGAAGATCGAGAGATGCTGCCCGTTGTTGAACAATTGGACGGCGTTCTGGGCGATGCCGAAATCCTTGTCGAACATCCAGCTCCAGATGCGGAAGACGACCGAGACCGGCAGGATATAGGGCAGGAAGAAGGCGGCCAGAACGACGCTCTGCGTCCAGCCCTTCAGGCGGTTAACGCCGAGCGCCACTAGCATAGCCACGAGCGTGCTGGGCACGACCGAGAGGATGACGAAATAGACGGTGTTCCAGACGGCGACCGAAAACAGGCGGTCAGAAGCGAGCCGATAGTAGTTGTCGAGGCCGACCCAGGTCCCCGCGCCGATCAGCGGCGCGTTGGTGAGGCTGAGTTGGACCATCTTGACGGTCGGATAGACAAACAGCACGCCGTAGATGACGACGAAGGGCGCCATCAAGATGGCGGCGGTCGTGTACTCGCTCCGCTTGCTTCTGAGCATCGCCCGAGCGTCTCTGGCTCATCGCCTCGCGTCAGCCGGCATGGGGGTCGATGCCGGCCTGCGCGAGCGCGTCGCCAGAGCCTACTTGGCCTGGCCCTGAAGATCATCCCGCATTTTCTTGGCCGCGTCCGCCGGGGTCATATCGCCCATCATTGCGGGGATGACATAGTTGCCCGACGCGTCATAGACGGGCGACGCGACGCCGGCCAATGTCGAGACCGGATCGAAGACGGCGGTCTTGGCCAGCGACGAATAGTCCGAATTCGGCTTGAGCGCCTTGAACTCGGCGCCTTCCTGGACCGGGAGGTACGCCGGCACGTGGCCGCCGCCCGCCCATTCGAGCGAGTGCTCGTTGAACCAGTGCACGGCGTCGAGCACGAGCCTGCGCTTGGCCGGATCGACCGGGTTGCCCACGCGGTTCGGTATTGCGAACGAATGCGAATCCGCCCAGGTCGCGGGATGGGCGTAGAAGGTCGGGATCTGGATCGCGCCCCAGTCGAACAGCTGGCCCTTCTTCGCGAGATCGACCATTGTCGGAACCTCCCAAACCCCGTTGATATGCATCGCCGCCTTGCCAGACGTGAAGAGGGCGATTGAGGCCGGATATTCGGTGTTCGCCGGGGTCGCGCCGCTCTTGACCCACTTCTGCATCTCGGCGAGCGCAGTCGTCGCCTTGTCGAGGTTGTCGCCGTCGAGGAATTTGCCGTCCTTGAAGAATTGGCCGTCCTGCTGATTGAGGAGGGTGTAGAAGATGCGCCACCCGGTTGCGCCGTCGTTCGGGACGGAGAGCCCGGCGACCTCCTTGGTGGTCAATTTCGCCAGCGCCGCGTCAAAGTTAGCGGCCCCGTCCAGCCCCTTCGGCTTGCCGTCGTCGCCGAGCAGGCCAGCCTTCCTCAGCATGTCCTTGTTGTAGTAGAGGATGATCGAGTGGATATCGAGCGGGACGGCATATTGTTGGCCGTCCGTTCCTTGCGCCGCCTTCCAGTTGGCGGGCCCGAAATCGCTCGCCTTGATGCCCGCCGCGGCGAGTTCTTCCGGAGCGATGGGGCTCAGCGAGCCAGTCGAGATGCCGAGCGGCATCCGCGATTCATGATAGGTCATGACATCAGGGCCCTGCCCCGTCGCCGCCGAGGTCTGCACCTTGGTGTAGAACGGGACGCCCCATTCGAGCGTGGTCGCATCGATGTGAACCTTGCCGTCGTGCTCCTTGTTGAACTCGTCGAGCATCGCTTTCATGCGGACGCCGTCGCCGCCGCTGAGGAAATCCCACCAGACGATGGTTTCGGTTGCGTGCGCCGCGCCGACGGTCAACGCCGCGCTGGCCAGGGTCGCGTACAAGATTTTGCGGATCATCTCGACTTCCTCCCAAAAATGACCTGGCGGCTTCCCGCATCTCAGGCGCCCGGTTCCGAAATTGCACCCTCGGAAAGCCTTGCCTCAGATGCTAGCGAGGAAAACGCTAGGCGCCAAGCGCTTTTAATCAGCGAATTTGATATTGAACCTGGCACGTTGCCCTTGAGCTGCAGCCGCAAACGACCGGCTGGCCAGCGGTTCTTCCAGCATTCACATGGCAAAACGACGCTTCGGGCCGCTCTGAAGCGCCGCTTGACGCGGACGCCGAAGCGACTCCTATATATCGAACTTCTTGATATTAACCGGAGGGAACATGCGCGCCTCGGTCACCGCCAATCGAGACTACGGAATCGCGAAAATCGACAACCGCCTGTACGGCGCGTTTCTCGAGCACCTGGGGCGGGCGATTTACACCGGCATTTACGAGCCCGATCATGAAAGCGCTGACGCCAACGGGATGCGCGGCGACGTCATCGGGCTGGTTCGGGAATTGAAGGTTCCGATCGTGCGCTATCCCGGCGGCAATTTCGTTTCGGCCTACAACTGGGAGGACGGAGTCGGCCCGCGCAAGGCTCGGCCGACGCGGCTCGACCTCGCCTGGCACACCTCCGAGTCCAACGCGGTCGGCGTGCACGAGTTTGCTCAGTGGTCCGAAGCCGCGGGCGCGGAGATGATGCTGGCGATCAATCTCGGTTCGCGCGGGCTCGATGAGGCCCGCAATTTTGTCGAATACGTCAACGGCCCGACCGGCAGCGCCTGGGGCGATCTGCGCAAGAAGCACGGCCGCGCCGAGCCGTTCGCGGTCAGGCACTGGTGCCTCGGCAACGAGATGGACGGCCCGTGGCAGGTCGGCCACAAGACCGCCGACGAATATGGCCGCCTCGCCAACGAGGTGGCGAAGACGCTCCGCGCCTTCGATCGCTCGCTCGAGCTGATCGTCTGCGGGTCGTCGAATTCCGACATGAAGTCCTATCCGGAGTGGGAGCGGATCGTCCTCGAGCACACCTATGACGCGATCGACCACATCTCGCTGCACATGTATTTCGCCAATCGCGGCAAAAACACCGCCGAATATCTCGCCCTCAACGCCAAGCTCGACGCTTATATCGGCGCCATCGCCTCGACGATCGACTTCGTCCGCGCGCGAAAACGCAGCCGCAAGCGGGTGACGATTTCGTTCGACGAATGGAACGTCTGGTACCATTCCAACGTCCAGGACCGCGAGATCCTGGGCGGCGCCAAGGGCTGGCCGCATGCGCCGCGGCTGCTCGAGGACATCTACAATTTCGAGGACGCGCTCCAGGTCGGCTGCATCCTCAACACCTTCATCCGCCGCTCCGACGTGGTGAAGATCGCGTGCATCGCCCAACTCGTGAACGTGATCGCGCCGATCATGACCGAGCCCGGCGGCGCCGCGTGGCGGCAGACGATCTTTTATCCCTATTATTTCGCCTCCGCTTACGGGCGCGGCGATGCGCTTCAGCTCAGTGTCAAGTCGCCAGGCTATGATTCGGAGGTCGCCGATAACGTGCCCTATCTCGACATCGCCGGCGTACACGACGAGGCCGGCAAGACGCTGACCTTTTTCGCCGTCAACCGGCACGGCGGCGAAACCCTGGACCTGGACGTCGACCTGCAGGGTTTCGCCGCCGCCAGGGTTATGGATCACCAGGTGATGACGAGCGCCGACCTCGAATCCGTCAATACGCTGAAGAAACCCATGACCGTCGCGCCGAAGGCGGGCTCGGGCGCGGAGGTCAAGGTCGAGCGCCTGACTGCGAGGCTCCCGCGCCACTCCTACCAGATGATCCGCCTCGCCCTCGCGTAAGGTGCTTTCGGTTCGAAAAATCCGCCACAAATTTCGAGCACCCATTCCGAATCGGCCGTGATAGGTTCGCCCACATTTTTTGATCCAGGGACTCGCGCGCGTGTTGGAAAAATTCGAACGCTATCCGCTCACCTTTGGCCCGACGCCAATCGAGGAGCTCAGGCGCTTGAGCGCGCATCTCGGCGACGAGGTCGAACTCTACGCCAAGCGCGAGGACTGCAATTCGGGCCTCGCGTTTGGCGGCAACAAGCTGCGCAAGCTCGAATACATCATCCCCGACGCGATTGCCTCGAACGCCGACACGCTGGTGTCGATCGGCGGCGTGCAGTCGAACCATACCCGCCAAGTCGCCGCGGTCGCGGCCAAAATCGGGATGAAATGCCGTCTCGTCCAGGAGGCCTGGGTCCCGCATGAGGACGCGGTCTACGACCGGGTCGGCAACATCATGCTGAGCCGCATCATGGGCGCGGACGTCCGGCTGGTTGACGACGGCTTCGACATCGGCATCCGCAGGAGCTGGGAGCAGGCGCTGAAGGATGTCGAGGCTGAGGGCGGACGCCCATATGCGATTCCGGCCGGCGCCTCGGTGCACAAATTGGGCGGGCTCGGCTATGTCGGCTTCGCCGAGGAGGTGCGCGCGCAGGAGCGCGAACTCGGGTTCGCGTTCGACTATGTCGTCGTCTGCACGGTCACCGGCTCGACCCACGCCGGCATGGTCGTGGGATTCGCCAAGGACGGGCGGCAGCGCAAGGTCATCGGGATCGACGCCTCCGCGACACCGAAGCAGACCAAGGCGCAGGTGCTCGATATCGCGCGCAAGACGGCGAAGCTGGTCGAGCTCGGCCAAGAGGTCGACGACGACGACGTAGTGCTGATCGAGGACTACGCCTATCC
>Ga0209773_10000124_pt1 | contig 22082 bp, 17 predicted proteins | sample BogFormECP14_OM1_FD_188244 | JGI IMG/M metagenome (GOLD analysis project Ga0209773, IMG submission 188244) | Bog forest soil microbial communities from Calvert Island, British Columbia, Canada - ECP14_OM1 (SPAdes) (version 2) | ecosystem: Environmental > Aquatic > Freshwater > Wetlands > Bog ... | reverse complement strand
CGTTGCTGTGTTTTGGGAACGGAGTCGCTTGACTATTCCTCTATTTGATGTTTTACTAATCATCGAGATTACGCAATCACTCCTTTTGGAGAAGGAAGCGCCTCAAGAGAAAGATGCTCTTGGGGCGCTTTCTAATTTCAGGCTAAAAGGAGAGAACTATGCGTGAGATTGTCCGCAGCGCTCAGTTCAAGCGTGATGTAAAGTTGGCTAAGAAACGTGGCAAAGACATGGCGAAGTTGCAGGAGATAATTCTGCTGCTGGTGGAAGAAACCCCACTGCCTCCACGTTATAAGGACCATCCTTTAGGCGGCGAATGGAAGCATTATCGCGACAGCCACATTGAGCCGGACTGGTTGCTGATTTACAAGATCGATGGAAGCGACCTCTATCTGGTCCGTACCGGCACTCATGCTGATTTGTTCTAACCCAGGTACACAACAAGCACTAGAATTGTTCTTTCGCCGCATTGCTGAATTTCCCGAGCGGCGTAAGCCTACTTTTCGGGGGTTCGTGACGTGCGTCGTTTGTTTGCTTATGCCGCAGCCTTGCTGCTCATTCTCAACTTTTATGCCCAGGCCCAAAAACAGTGGACCGTAGCCGATATTTACGGCAACGGCAGTCTTGCCGAGCGCGGGCCCGGCGAAATGACCTGGGCTCCGGACGCAAGCCGCGCCGTCTTCATCGGCGACCACGGCGACATGATGCAGTTGAACGCCGCCGACGGCAAGATAACCAAGCTGCTCGATCACGAGAAGATTGCGTCGATCATGAAGGCGCAGTTGGGTGAGAAGGACCGCGACCATCGCGCGCGCTACAACGAGCCGGACTACATCTGGACTCCGGATTCGCAGCGTCTGCTCTTCGACACCAACGGCACGCTCTGGATCTACAACCTGCAGAACGGAACCGGCGTAGAGGTGGGGCGCACGGGACAAGGCAGCGGCGACGATCCGAAGTTTTCGCCCAACGGCCAGTTCATTTCCTACCTGCACGATCACAATCTGTACATCGGCAAGCCTTCGCAGCCTCCCTTTGCTGTGACAAACACCCACGAACCGACGCTGCTGAATGGCGAAGTGGACTGGGTCTATCTCGAAGAACTGGACGTGCGCAGCAACTACTTCTGGTCGCCGGACTCAAAGCAGCTGGCATATCTGCAGATGAACGAAGCCGGCGTGCCGCAGTATCCTATCGTCGATTGGATCCCGACGCATGCGGCCGTGGACGAGCAGCGGTATCCGCAGCCGGGAGATGCGAACCCCGGCGTGCGTGTAGGCGTAGTAAGCGCCAACGGCGGCAAGACGGCCTGGATCAAGGTTCCGATGGACGAGGGCGCGGACTATATCCCGCGCTTCGGATGGGTCGATCCGCGCATTGTGTGGATCGAGGTGCTGACGCGCGATCACAAACAGCTGAATTTATATTTCGCCGACGCGCATACAGGCGATTCGCGGCTCGTTCTGTCTCAGCACGACGACAAGTTCTTCGATGAAGCGTACGACGTCAACCTCTTCGCGCCAGGCGAGTTCCTGATCACCAGCTGGCGCGACGGACATACGCACATCTTTTACTACAACTACAACAAGGACAATCCACTGGATGGGCCGGCGCAGCCGGTACGGCAGCTCGAAGATGGAGACTACGAGGTAAGCTCGATCGAGTCGATCGATGTGAAAGCCAAGACCGTGTACTACGTCTCCAATGAAGGCGATCCACTGCAGTCGCAGGTCTGGTCGGTAAAGCTCGATGGAACCGGCAAGGAGCGCATCTCGAAAGCAGAGGGAGTGCACCATCCGAACTTTGCCGATGGCAGCTCGGTGTACATCGACCGGTATTCCGATAAGGTGACGCCGTCAACGCTCAGCCTTTGCCACGATGGCACGCTTTGCCAGATGATCTGGCATGCCGAGCCGCCCAAGGGATACGACCTGGTGCGCCCGGAGATTCTGCAACTCAAAGCCGCTGACGGCAAGACGACGATTTACGCATCGCTGCTGCTGCCTCCGGGCGTGACGTCGTCTGCGAGCGTGCCGCTGATCAACAACCCTTACGGCGGCCCGCATGCGCAGACGGTGCGCGACAGCTGGGGCGGGTCGGGCTATTATTTCGATCTGCTGCTGGCGCAGCATGGCTTTGCCGTGCTGCATGTGGACAATCGCGGCATGGGCGCGCGCGGGCGCGACTTCGAGCAGGCCGCGTATCGCAACTTCGGGCCGGTGCAGTTGAGCGATCAGCTAGCGGCGATCGATCAGGTGCTGGAGAAATATCCGCAACTCGACAAGAACCGTCTTGGATGGTGGGGCTGGAGTTGGGGCGGAACATTTACATTGAACGCACTCTCGCATTCGGACCGCTTCAAGGCTGGCGTTTCCGTCGCGCCGGTTACGGATTTCCGGAATTACGACTCGATCTACACAGAGCGCTATCTCGGTCTGCCCGAGCAGAATGCCGATGCGTATCGCGATGCTTCCGTGCAGGAGACAGCGAAGAACCTGAAGGGGCATCTGCTGCTGGTGCATGGTACTGGCGATGACAACGTGCACTTCGCGAATTCAATTCAGTACATTCAGAAACTGATTGACGCGAAGATCCCGTATGACTTCCAGCCGTATCCGCGCAAGACGCACTCCATTGCCGGACCGGTGGCCCATACGCATCTCTTCGAGCGCATCCTGTGGCATTTTGAGACGTATCTGAAGCCGTCGGGTACTACGCAGTGAGTCATCCATCAGAGAGGGCTGATTCGTATGATCTGATTCGCGGGCGCACGACGGTGGGGGATTTCGAGATCACCGTTTTGAGCGACGGCTTTTATTTCCTCGACGGCGGCGCGATGTTCGGGGTCGTGCCCAAGCCTTTGTGGGAGAAGCGCGCTCCCGCCGACGAGCAGAACCGCATTTTGCTCGGCCTCAATACCGTTGTCGTGCGGACAGGAAAGCACACCGTTGCCATCGAGACGGGAATTGGTAACAAACTCAGTGACAAATTGCGGGCGATTTATGGCGCTCAGGAGAAATTGCCGCTCGCCTTCGCCGCCGCCGGAATCAAACCGGAAGAAGTTGACATCGTCATCAATTCGCATCTGCACTTTGATCACTGCGGATGGAACACCACTCGAACCCAAGACGGCCGAGTGATTCCGACCTTTCCCAACGCGCGCTACTTCGCGCATCGCGGCGAAGTCGAGCATGGGCACCTGCAACTCGAACGCGATGCCGTCAGCTACGTCAGCGATAACTACGATCCGCTGGTTGAGAACGGCCAGATGACGCTGCTCGACGTGAAGCGCGGCGAGATACAGGAGATTGTTCCGGGAATTTCGGTTGAGGGCTTTCCGGGGCACACATCGCAGTTGATGGCGGTGCACATCGATTCAGGCGGCAGGCGAGCCTGCTATATCTCAGACCTGATTCCGACGAGCGCGCACCTCGATATTACGTGGGTGATGGGGTACGACCTTGATCCGCTGACATGCATTGAAGAGCGAAAGCGCTTCTACACACGAGCTATTCCCGAGGAGTGGCTCGTCCTCTTCACACACGACCATCACACGCCTTTCGGCCATCTGGAACTGAATGACAAGGGCAAGCCTGCGATGAGGCAGGCTGCCCGATGATCGTTAGAAGACTGAACCGCCGTTCGCGCCCGTGAGTGTCGTAAGAATCGAGGCGCCTTTCGGAGAGCCGAGTCCCGTGCAGGCATCCCAGCCAGGGCCGGCGGAGAAGGCCCCGTTGTTACCGGAGGTGATGTCGTTGAACGAGATCGCGTTCTGGTAGAGCAGCGGATTGACGAACCCGGCGGATGGCTTGCTCTGCGACGCCAACTGCTGGTTCACCAGGGCGATGAGCCCGGCATAGAGCGGCGCTACAGCGCTGGTGCCGCCCACTACCTGCGGCTGGCCATCCACGATGATGTTGTAGCCGCTCTCTGGGCTGGCGTCACCGGAAACATCGGGAACTCCGCGCCCAGTGCTGCCTGACGGCAGCGCGCTGGTCTGCCACGAAGGCGTTGGGAACGTGCCGCTGAATCCGCCGCCGGTGGCTCCGCCCTGGGGCAGGTCGTCCCACACAATCTCCTCTGTGATCGTCGAGCCGCTGGCGAAGAGTTCCGTTCCCCCGCAGGCGAGCACATGGGGGCTCGATGCCGGGAAATCGACAACTGTGCCGTTGGTGCCGTCGCTCGAACCGTCGTCGCCGGAGGCCACGGTAATGGTCACACCCAACGCAGCCGCTGACAGGCAGGCATTATCAAGTGCGGAGACGGAAGATGCCGGCCAGCTCGATTCCGGGCCGCCCCAGCTGATGGAAAGGACCGAAGGCTTGTTGGTCGTGTCGTGGACCGCGGTCGTAATCGCGTCGATGAATCCCTGGTCGGTGTTAGGCGCGAAATAAACAGCGATGTTGGCCCCGTTCGCTACCGAGCCCGCGACTTCAATGTCCAGCTCAACTTCGCCGTCTGCTCCAGTGGGATCGCCAGGCGAATTCGATCCGCCGTCAACGCCGACAGAAACGACGTTGGGAGTGCTCAGGCCAACTCCACTAAAGTACGTCTGCAGATCGCTTTCGGTATATCCGCCACCCAGTTCCAGAATCCCAATCGTCTGCCCGCTGCCGTTGAGGTTGGTGGGAAAGTCGTAAAGCTGCGCGACCTGTACCGCGCTGAAAGGCTGAGCGGTCGGCTTCCGGTCGGGAGCTGCGTCCCGGCGGCGAAAGTGCGGCGTCGCTATCGGGCGCGAGTCCAGTCCCAGCACGGCTTCAACGGCAGGCGCATGCTCTTCAGGAAGCGAGATCTTGCCGGTGAAAGCGTGGAAGCGCTTCTTGTGTCGCGTGTCCTCATAGCTGTTGAGCTCGACGCCGAAGGCCCTTTCCATCGCGTCGGCAGTGCCTTTGAGCACGATGGTCCGGCGCGCCAGGCTGGATGCCGCCTCGTCTACCTCAAGGCCGTGGTGCTGCGCGAAGGCGCGCAGGCTGTCAAAATCGGCGGGATCGGCTGCATATTGCGCGTCGAACTCAGCATGAGTAAGACGGCGGCCTTTCAGGTCACTCAAATGGAGCGCATTTTTCCGCCTGACAATAACGGAAACGCTGATGATTTGCTGCGGCGATGTGCGGCCTATGTGGGTTGCTTGCGCGGGCGCTCTGCGTTCGCTTTTTTCCAGAACGGTGCGGGGAGCCATAAATCACCTCGAAGATATAGATGGAATTGAGACCCGGTTTGACGGCGGCATTAACCATACCACTGACGCATAAATGGTGTGCGACAACGGGTTGGCGTTTCAGTCTGGTTGGACAGCCGCGCCGCGGCCATAGAGCCCAAAGCTGTTCAAGCTGCCCGTTTTTCTCCTGTTTCGGTTTTTCAGCGTGCCTTATACAGAGAGATGCGGATTTTCGGCATGGGGCTTTGCGCGAATCTTATGTCTGGCGGTCGCCGTGGCTGGGCGGCTGCGAGATGACGAGGAAGCGCGTATCGGCTTGTGAGAGGTTCTTTGCCTGATGTGCTAAACCCGGAGCGACTTTTATGCCCTGGCGCGGTTTCACGACAATCGTCCGGTCGTCGAACCGCATCGTCAACTCGCCCTCAAGGACATAGAAAAACTGGCGCGCGCGCTCGTGCCAGTGCCGCTGCTCTGTGGCACCGGGAGGCATGCGTTCTTCGATGACACTGAGGTTTTCAGAACGGACGAGGTGCCAGCCGTCGCAGACTTCTCCCCATACGTAGTGATCCGCCGTCGCGGTGCTGATTCGCTCGCTCACAGAGGAATATTCCCATGTTTCTTGGGCGGATTCTTGTCGCGTTTGCCCTGCAGCATTTCAAGTGCGGTGATGAGGCGGCGTCGCGTCTCGTGCGGAAGGATGACAGCATCGACGTAACCGCGCTCGGCGGCGATGTACGGATTGGCGAACTGCTCGCGGAATTCGTGGACCTTCTCCGCCCGTGCCTCAGTCAGCAACTGCTGCTTGCGCTCTTCGCTCAGCGGGCCTTCGCTGGCTTCGGCCTCAGCGACAACCTGATTCAGGTCTCGTCCGTAGACAATGTTGACCGCGCCCTCCGGTCCCATGACGGCGATTTCGGCAGTCGGCCAGGCGAGGTTCAGATCGGTGCGGATGTGCTTCGAGCTCATAACGCAGTACGCTCCGCCGTAGGCCTTGCGTGTGATGACGGTGAGCTTGGGCACGGTGGCTTCGGCGAAGGCGTACAGCAATTTTGCTCCGTGGCGAATGATGCCGCCGTACTCCTGCTGCGTGCCGGGCAGAAAACCGGGCACGTCTTCGAGCGTGATGAGCGGAATGTTAAAGGCATCGCAGAAGCGCACAAAGCGCGCGCCCTTGACGCTGGCGTCAATGTCGAGCACGCCCGCAAGAAACGCGGGCTGGTTGGCAACGATGCCCACCGGGCGCCCGTTCATACGGGCAAAGCCGATGACGATGTTGCGCGCAAAATGCTCGTGGACCTCGAAGAAATATCCGTCGTCAACGACACGCTCGATGACGCTTTTGATGTCATAGGGCTGATTCGATTCGGCGGGCACCAGCGTATCGAGCTCAGTGTCGGCGCGATCTACTGGGTCAACGCAGGCACGCCGCGGAGGATCGTCAATGTTGTTCGAAGGCAGGAAGCTGAACAGCTCGCGAATCATCGCAAGGCATTCAGCGTCGTCATGCGCCATGAAGTGAGCAACGCCGGAGCGCTCATTGTGCGTGCTCGCCCCGCCCAGCTCCTCTTTCGTGACCTCCTCGTGCGTGACCGTCTTGATCACGTCCGGACCTGTCACAAACATGTAGGAGGTCTTGTCGACCATCAGCGTGAAATCGGTGATCGCGGGCGAGTAGACCGCCCCACCGGCGCAAGGCCCAAGAATCGCCGAAATCTGCGGTATCACGCCACTCGCCAGCGTATTACGCAGAAAAATATCGGCGTATCCCGCGAGCGAGACGACGCCTTCCTGAATACGCGCCCCACCAGAGTCGTTCAAGCCGATGATGGGCGCGCCGACGCGCATGGCCGTGTCCATGATCTTGACGATTTTGGCCGCATTCGATTCAGAGAGCGAGCCACCGAAAACCGTGAAATCCTGCGCGAAGACGAAGACGGTGCGGCCATCGATGCGACCGTATCCCGTAACGAAGCCGTCGCCCGGAATGCGCTTCTGCTCCATGCCGAAGTCGGTGCAGCGGTGGGTGACGAACTTGTCGGTTTCTTCGAAGGTGCCTTCGTCGAGCAGCAACGAAATGCGCTCGCGCACGGAGAGCTTGCCTTCTTTGTGCTGTCGCTCGCGCCGTTCTTTGCCGCCGCCTTCTTCGGCAAGACGGTTGCGGCGCTCAAGTTCCTCAAGCGATTCAGCGCGTATGGCTGACCTGGATGTCTCCATCAAGTCGGATTATAGAGGAGCGCAGAACGGCATCGGGGGGAACGAATCATTCTATGCAGGCAGACCGTCTATGTTTCTGCTAGTAGACTTCCTTGTGAAAAATGTCATCCTTCTCTTCACAAGGAGTGCAGACACAACCGACCGCGCATCCGATAAGCATCGCCACGCCGATCGTTACCAGGATAGCCGGCAAAAAATCGCTTAGTTGCGACAAATGATTCAGCAAATCGTGCATTTTAAGGAACCACATAACCTAGCCCCTTCACCCAAAGAAACCGCGTCATACCGCGTGGTTTCTATTCGTGCCATCATCATCTCACCGTTTTGAGCAACAGAAGCAAAATTCTGTGAGAGTCGGCCACTCGATTGCCGTTTCGGCACTGGAGCCACGCTGCAGGACCCTGCATATATGAGATGCAGATTGACTCAATTTTGTCTACATACCGCTGTACGAACAGCGAATAAAATACGAAAATATAAGCGCTGTGTCTCCTGTCAGCCAACCCGGTGAACGATTCGAGCCGCGCGTCCGCTGGCTCTTTCTCGACCTGAACTCCTACTTCGCGTCTGTCGAGCAGGAATTGCGGCCCGAGTTGCGTAACCGGCCGGTGGCCGTCGTGCCCGTCATGGCGGACACAACCTGCTGCATCGCCGCCAGTTACGAGGCTAAGGCTTTCAAGGTCAAAACCGGCACCCAGGTCGGCGAAGCCAAGCGCATGTGTCCCGGCCTCGAAATCGTCGAGGCCCGCCATGAGCTGTACGTCGATTACCACAAGAAGATCGTCGAAGCAGTCGAGACCTGCGTTCCTGTGGCATCCGTCATGTCGATCGACGAGATGGCCTGCAGCCTCATCGGCCGCGAGCAGCCGCTCGTCGCCGCGCTCGACCTAGCCCGCCGCGTGAAGGAGACGATCAAGCGGGACGTGGGCAGCACCCTGCGCTGCTCAGTGGGCCTCGCGCCCAATCGCTACCTGGCGAAGATTGCCTCGGACATGGAGAAGCCCGACGGTCTCGTGGCCCTCACGTCCGACATTCTGAAACCGGCCTTGCAAGGATTAGTCCTGCGCGATCTGCCCGGCGTGGGCACGCGCATGGAGAAGCACCTCAACGCGCGCGGCATCCGGACCATGGAACAATTATTAGAACTGGACCGCGAGCGGCTGAGCGACGTCTGGGGCGGCGTCGGCGGCGAGAAGCTCTACCACTGGCTCCGCGGCGAGGACTTCAACGACCCCAAGCTCGAGCACCAGAAATCCATCAGCCAGAGCCACATGCTGGCGCCCGAGTTCCGCACGCGCGACGGCGCCTACGCCATTGCCCACAAGCTGCTGCACAAGGCCGCGATGCGCCTGCGCACCGCCCATCTGTGGACGACGAATGTGTCCCTGTCGGTGAAATTCGCCGTGCCGAAAGAGATCGCCAAAAAGCACCACTACTCCGGCATCCCGCAAAGCGGCTGGTCACATGGCATGACGGTGATCGAGTGCCAGGACAATCAGACGCTGGTCGAGGCTCTGCGAAAGTTGTGGTCAGCGTTGCCGCAGGGCGAGGCGCTGCAGAAACCGTTCTTCGTCGGTGTATGGCTCGGCAACCTCGTCCCCGACCACCTGCACACGCTGAGCCTGTTTTCCTCGCTCGAAAGCGAATCGCGGCGCACCAGGCTCTCCACCACGATGGACACGCTCAACCACAAGTACGGGCTCGATACGCTATTTCCGGCGAGCATGCTGCTGGCCAAGGCCGCCGCGCCCACGCGCATCGCGTTTACGAGCATCCCGGATTTGTTTGAGTGAGGTTCTCGTTGTCGGTCGAGCGATCAGTTGCGTCACAAATTCATCGAAAACCGGCAGTCCGGAACTCACGAGTGACCGATTCGACTCATTTGTAAATTTCAGCCGTTTGGGACGTGGCATGATTTTCACCGGAGGTATCTTGTGAACAAACCCTTCTATTTTTTGTTGGCTGCAGTGACGGCCGCTCCTGTTGTTCTACTCGCGCAAACGCCGACAGCTCCACCAGCGAATCCGATTACCGCCAGCGAAAAAGGCCTCTATGGGTATGTGAGCAACGCGGTCATTGGTGCGGCTCAGAAAATGCCGGAAGAGAACTACTCGTTCAAACCAGTACCGGAAGTTCGGAGTTTTGGCCAACTGGTCGGTCATCTGGCCGACGAAAATTACTTCTTCTGCTCGCTGGCCACGGGTGCAGCGAATCCTGTGAAGGACATAGAAAAAACGAAGACCTCAAAGGCCGATCTCGTAGCCGTGCTCAAGGACGCCGTTGCGTACTGCAATACAGCGTTTGAAGGCATGACCGATACCAAGGGCGCTCAGATGACGAAATTCATGAACTTCGATGTAGCGAAGATCGCGTTGTTCTCGCTGAATACGGCGCACACGGATGAACACTACGGGAACATGGTGACCTATCTGCGAATCAAGGGAATTGTGCCGCCAACCAGCGAAAATCCGCCTGCACAAGCGTCGAAGTAAACTCGACATCGGGGTTGTCGAACTCGAGCCTCATCGTGGTTGTGCTTGCGATGACGCCGCTCTTTACGGCAGCCTCGAGGAGAGATGCCTCATTTTTTTCGAAAACACCGGCATTCCGGAACCAACCCGCGCCTGAGTATTCAGATTCGCCAGAGGATTATCGAACTTGAACCCGAACAACCGCGGGTTCTCTCCAATCACTGCGGCGGAGACGATATAGAAAACATAGTCATACGTCTGCTGAGGAATCTTGTCCCGGTGTTTCTGCAGCAGCATCCAGAAGTTTCGCTCCTTCGGATTCAGCGGCATGCTCCGCACCAAGGGCAGAACGTAGTCTTCGCCCCAGTTGTAGCAGGCCATCACCAGCAGACCCGACCCCTGCGCATCGCTCCCGTAGAGATCCTTCAGATAGTGAGCCGCCGCGACAGTCTCCCGCTCATAATGATGACGATCATCCGAGGTATCCGGCCGAGGCATGTCCACCAGTGGCCCCAGATGCATCCCGTACTTCACTGCCGTCTCAGGAATAAACTGCCACATCCCCTTCGCGATCCCTTTCCGCGTTGGAGGCCCGCTGATATACGGATCGAAGTTGCTCTCCTGCATTGCCAGATAGAAGAACTGCGGCGGAAGCTCCTCCGCCAGCATTTCGCGCGAAATAAATGAGGTGTAGTTATTCGCCTGCGCTCTGGCAATTGCCTTTTCGTAGCGATCCGAAGACTGCCAGTACTTGATGTACTTATTGACCTCAGCCACAAAATCCGGCGGCATATCCAGCTCGCATTCCCCGAATATCCGCGCCACTCGCAGCACCAGCTTTTCCTGCTCCGACATCTTCGGGTTATAGACGTGCAAGCTTGCGAGATAGTGGTTATAGGTGTTCTCCATCTCGTTGCGCTGCGCCTCGATCCGCTTCATCTGTTCCATGCCCTGCTGGCTGCCCGAGGCTTTCACCGCATCCTGCAGGTTGGCAATGTCGATATCCAGCGCTTTCATCGAGTAGAAGATGTCCTTCGCCATCGCCCGCTGCTTGCTTACCTGGTGATACTGGTAGAGCGCAACGCCTCCCAGGCACAGCATCACACCGGCCAGAACCGCGATCACTCCTCCATACTTTCGCTTCTGTTTCTTCTGCTCCTGGGCATAGACCGTTCGGATCATCATCGTGTGCTCGCCTGCCACTCGTGTTCCGCCTTTGCCGAAGTAGTGCTGAGCGTACTCAGTCATCACCTTCTTCGTATCGGCAGTGGGACGACTTATGACGACCGGCTTCTGAAGACGGAAGCGGAGTTCAGGCCCACGAATGCCGAGGCGAATCACTATTCCATCTTTCAGTTGCACGCGCGGTAGACGCTCATCGCCGACATACACGCCATTGCTACTGTTGAGATCGCTTAGCCACCATTCGCCATTCTCAACCGACACGCTGGCATGGGTCCGGCTGACAAAGTCATTCCTGACGCAGACTTCGCATTCCTCAGTGCGCCCAATCTTGAACGGCACTTTGAAGGTGTATTGCTTCTCGCCGGCGTCATCCGTTCTGACCGTCACGATGACGGTAGCCAGCTGAGAATCATCTTGTTTCGCGGAGAAGGGCATGGCTCGTCAGCGATTCATATTAACTTGACTCTGCTCTCCCGCATGGGTCAAGCCGAATCTAAAGAGGCGCGTTTCGCGGCACTTATTCGAGACGGTATACTTTGCTCTTTGCCGAAGACTCCACAATGGCCTAGATTGCTAAGCATGGCACCGAACGATCGTCGCTCTTTCCTCAAGATGGCAGCCCTTGCCGGCGCGTTTTCCTCGAACAGCCTCTTCCGCCAGGCCCATGCGGCAGAGTGGGAGGCAGCGTCCCGCGCCGTAAGCGGTCTTGACGCAGGCCAGGCCGCCCAGAACGAGGACTTCTGGAGCGTGATTCAGCGTGCCTACTCCGTCAGCCCTCAGATCATCAACCTCAATAACGGCGGAGTTTCCCCCTCACCCATCGTCGTGCAGCAGGCAGTGGAACGCTACAACCAGCTTTCGAACGAAGGCCCGTCGTATTACATGTGGCAGATCCTTGACCAGGGCCGCGAACCGCTTCGGCAAAAACTCGCCCACTTGGCGGGCACGCCGGCCGACGAGATTGCGATCAACCGCAACGCCACCGAAGCCTTGAATACGATCATCTTCGGTCTCCCCCTCAAGGCGGGAGACGAGGTCGTTGGGTCCAAGCAGGACTATCCCAACATGATGAGTGCCTACCGCCAGAGGGCGGAACGCGACGGCATCGTCTACAAGCAGATCAGTTTTGACTTCCCGATCGAGGACAACGCAGCGATTGTGAAGGCCTACGAGCAGGCCATCACCCCACAGACGAAGCTGGTGCATGTGACGCACATGGTCAACTGGGTGGGCCAGCTTATGCCCGTGCAGCAGATTGCCGACATGGCGCATGCGCGCGGCATTGAAGTGATCGCCGATGGTGCCCACTCCTTCGGCCTGATAGATTTCAAAATTCCCGACCTGCACTGCGATTACTTCGGGACCAGCCTGCACAAGTTCCTGTCCGCGCCCATCGGCTCAGGCATGATGTGTGTCAAAGCGGACAAGATCGAAAAGCTCTGGCCGCTTACCTGCGCCGGGAACCCTCACAGCACTGACATTCGCAAGTTTGAAGTGCTGGGAACGCGCAGTTTTCCCATAGAACAGGGCATTGGAGAAGCCATCAACTTTCACGAGGGCATCGGCGCCCAGCGCAAGCAGGAGCGCATCTTCTACCTGAAGAACTACTGGGCGACGCGCGTGCGCGAGATGCCGGGCGTGAAGCTGCATACGTCGCTCGATCCGAAATTTTCCTGCGCGATCTGCGGGGTCAGCATCGATGGTGTAACTCCGAATGCATTGATGACGACTCTCTTTGACCGTTACAAGATCCACACGGTCGGGATCGACTATGAGAACATTCACTGCGTTCGCGTTACTCCGCACGTCTACACAACCACCGCGGACCTGGATAAGTTCGTGAGTGCAATGGGTGAGATTGCAGCAAGTAAGAAGGCTTAGCAACGTCATCGATCTTCATTGGCATATTTCAGCAAAACAAGATCGTCGGTCGTAACTCATTGAAAATCCGGGACAAGATATTCCTCCCTCACCACCCCCGATCTCGGTGAGTGTGTGGTTCCACACGTGCGTTCGTGTAGTGACCTCTATTTCATCTCTCCCCTTAGCCCCGTATCTTTGGTTTAACGAAGCGCGGTCAGGGTGGCCGGATTATCGGCCATACAAAATCCAACCCAGCCCTTCTTTGATGAGCAGGAACCCATCCTGCCATGCGATTTGCGGCACCTTCACCCAACTGCGAAGAGTTAGTAATCGAGGAAAAACTTATGGTAAATGATTCGGTTGGGGCCCTACATATTGCTCTGGCAGCCGCCGTCCTTGGCTGGTTGGTCTTTTGTGTTTCTCACTCCATCGCGGTCTGGAGGAAGCGAAACGCCAGCGGAGAGAATCGCGGTGCGCGCGGTCTGCTCTTCGTGGGTCTATTGCTGGCCGTTGCGGCGTTCGCCGCTGGTTGGCTCGATCGCGAGCTGACGCGAAGGGCCGGGGTCATTCTCGGCACAGATTTCTTCGCGGTGCATGCGCATGCGAAGACAACTCCGCATCTCACGCAAAGTGATTCCATCAACGATCACACAACACTTGCCACCTTCGACGATCCCGAAGCCGGGAGAGAGGAACAGCAACTCATTGGCGAGATTAATGTTCTGGAGAGGCAAATTGCGAGTACACGGCTCAAGCCGCTGGAACTCGACCCTGAGCTGATACGCGTGTCGCAGGATGCAAGTGATTCGCAGCGCGCCCGGCTCTCTCAGCTCGGCTACGGAGTCCTGAGTTCAACCAGGTCAGGCGTCGTAGCAGCGTCGGCACTCAATGAAAACAAGCTCGTCGCCGCTCAGCAGGCCAAGAACGACGCGGCCAAAACGCAATTTGAACGCACGGCTGCACTGGTGAAAGAAGGTGTGGTAGCGCGGGCCAAGCTGGACGCCGCCTCCGTTGCCGCCGCCTCCGCTGCGCAGGAATTGCGCGAACGCGAGAACCTGATTCAGGCGGCAAATGATGGCTCTCAGGCGGTGCGGCATGCCGAAGAGGCAATCGTTCGTGATGGAGAACGCGCGCAGGCCGAGCGAGGCGCCGAACTGGCGGAGCTTGAAGCGAAGCTTGCCGAGTTCCGCGCGAACCTTGCCAATCTTCACAATGAAGAGAGTGTCACTGCGCCATTCTCCGGCACCATTGTTTACCGTCACCCCACGCCCGCGCTGGCCGACGATGACCAGGTGATCCTCGCGCTCGCCAAAGGCCCCGGCTTCCGGGCAACCGTGCAGATTCCAACACGCGAAGCATCCATGCTGGAGCCGGGCCAGGAACTGCGCATGAAGCTGAAGCACTCGCTGGTGAGCGACGCAGTCTCCGGTCGCCTGCAGGAGATTCGCCCTGTTCCCGGATACCCGGACCGTAGCGACCTCGTGATCGCGTGCGATCTGCCACCCGAGCAGTTCAAGACATTCTCCTCAGGATCGATACCGGTCACGCTGCAATGGCGACCGCCGCTCTATACCGACCGCATCACTCAGGCGGGATTGGTCTTCTCCATCATGCCGATGTTCGCGTGGCTCATCGCGCGGGTGCGCGCCATGTTTGCCCGCAGATCTGGCGCCGATGAAACCGATCAGAACTGGACCGAGAGCTGGTCTTACTCCAAGAAGGAGCAAGAGCAGTTCCTTCAGCTGGGCATTAAACTCAACGCAGACCCGCGAACGCAGCAGCCGTCGGCGTTGGTGAGCAAATGAGTGCCAGCACGCGGCGCGATACGCTGCTGCCGACCAGCGTATCGACGTCGTGGCTCTTCTGGATCACGTTCTGCTTCGGATGCTTTCTGGCCCTGTACACGCCTTACAAGCTGTGGTCCCAAGCCAGTCAGCGAATCGATCTCCAGGGTCCAAGCCTCGGCGCGTACAGCGTATATCTTCTCGGCGCGCTCGCGGGGCTCATGGGATTGCGCTGGTGCATTCTCATTATCCTGTCTTATGCGAGCATGGCGCGAGGTGAGCAACGGACAACATCGCAGGACGACGCGGCCCTGCCCTTCGTATCGATCCTCGCCCCGGCTTATAACGAAGCCGCCTGCGTCACGGATGCGCTGAGTGCGCTGATGCAGCTGGATTATCCGGCATATGAAGTTATCTTCGTTGACGATGGTTCTACGGATCACACGTACGACCTTGCTCTTCCGTTTGCGGGAGCGCATTACTCCGAGCATGGCGTGTGCGATGTCCGCGTCTTCACCAAGCCCAACGGTGGCAAATGGAGCGCCCACAACTTCGGCCTGAAGCACGCAAAGGGAAAGCTGGTTCTATGCATTGACGCCGATTCGCGCATCGAAGCCGGCTCGCTCCGCCTGATGGTACGGCACATGCTCGATCCGCGCGTGGGCGCTGTCTCCGGACAGATCCGTGTGCGCAACCGGAAATCGCTGTTGGGGCTGTTTCAGGCTTTCGAGTATGTACTCGCCAACGGAGCGTTGCGTCTCTCACAAGGCGCCACCGGAGCCGTCATGGTTGTACCCGGACCCATCGGGCTCTTCCGTCGTGAGGCTCTCGACCGCGTGCAGGAAGAAAACGAGAAAGCAGCTGACTTTGAGGATCACGAGATTCCGGGGCCGTTCTCGCCTCTTACTTTCGCCGAGGACTTTCACCTCTCCCTGTCGATGCTTGCGCTTGGATACAGGGTAGAGTACGAACCGCACGCAATCGCGCATACCAAGGCTCCCTCAACACTGGCATCCCTGATGAACCAGAGATATCGCTGGAACCGTGGCACGATGCAGGTCGTGCTCTGGTTTATCCGCAGGACACTGCGGGGAGACAAGTCGCCACTGCGCATCAAGACGTGGATTGCCACTGCGTTCCTGTTCGACTTTTTCTGTTCTCCACCGCTTTATTTTGTTATGCTCGCGAGCTCGCTTCTCTACGTGCTGCACGGCGGCAGTCTGCTGAGCCTCGCCTCGTGGGCCTCAGCTGCATGCTTAGTCAACGTAATGTCAGGCAGCTTGTATGCAGTCGCGCACCGCGATCGCGTCTCGCTGGCTTTGCTTTCGCCCTTTTTTGATTTTTATCAGGGCATTCTCTTGAACTGCGCGTGGCTCATCGCGACACTCGACCAGGCAAGAGGCGCAAGGATGCGATGGTAAATTGCTCTTTGAATCACTTCTTTTTTTGAAGAAACGCCTTGAACGGTCGCCCGATCTGAACCGGATCGGTGACGAAAAGTCGGCTTCTCGTCAGGGATCATTGCTGAATAGAAGAGCGTTTTTGGTATCTATCTTGGGAGAGGGCGGCCGTCTCGGTCTCAAGTGTTTGCTCTTGAGTTATTTCCGGGTGGGCGACGATACAGAACCTGGTCCGTGAGGGCGCGCGACCTCTGGTATGGCGGCCCTTCTTCTGGCCACGCCAGATACAGCGGGGTTACACCCCAAAAAAACCTGCCCGTCAGACTTCCATTGGCGTATACTTTGAGGCCTGATTTTGCTGTTGCAATAAACAGAGCATTCATGAAAATCGTGATCATCATCGTACGCATCTTGTTGGGCGTCATCTTTGTCGCCTTCGGCCTGAATGCCTTCCTGCACTTTCTCCCCAAGCCGATGCCTCCGGGCATTGCAGGTCAGTTCGTGGGAGCAATGTTCCAATCCCACTTCATCCTCTTCGTGAGCACACTCGAGGTGATCAGCGGCGCCCTGTTGCTGGCAAACCTCTATGTTCCGCTCGCCTTGGCTATCCTCGCGCCGATCATTGTCAATATCATCATGTTCCTCATTTTGTTGCCGCCCGTGGGATGGCAACCGGGAGTTCTCGCAGCGATCTTGTGGATCTTCCTGTTCATCCACTACCGCAAGTATTTCTCGGGAATATTCACGCAGCGGACATCCTGATCGGCAATCGCCGCGCCGAAATTTCGTGTGATTCCGGCGGCAACTTGACCCTAAGCTGGTTGAGATGGCCGACGCGAACCTGTTTTCGTATGATTGCGCCCGTTTCCCAGCGGGCGGTTTTTCGTGTCTTCACGTGTAGTAGCTGTTGTCCAGCACGAGATCAAGTGAAACGAGTATCAAAGCAGACGAGTTAAATCTCTTATCTCAAGGGATGCCTCTGGGTGGCGAAGCTTGGTCAATTACTTCCGGATTGGCGACCATACACCCGGAATCCGCCTACTCTGAATTTCGGCTGACGAATCGTAATGTCTTGCGTCTGATATACAGTCCTGCGGAGGAGATATGCTCAAGTATTTCTTGGTGTTTTCTCTTGCCGTTCCGTTGTGCGGTCACTGCCAGAGCTACGCCCACTCGCCATCGATCTTGACCGCGTTGCCCGCGCCGCTATCAAGATTGCTCTACGGGTCAACATCTGCCATTCCATCGACAGCGCATGCAGAGGGATGGTCGCATCTTATAAAGGCAAATGGCGTTGTGATCGACCTTTTCGAATCGGAGGCCTTGTCATCACCGGAATTTGATGAAATCGAAGGCTGGTCAGTCCATTCGTGGGTAGACAGGAACAGACCCGGTCATGTTTTTCACTACTTTATTCAGTACGATCGTCTGAATGTAGTTTTCGGGTACGATCTGCTAGTCGAACCCGTCCAAGGCACCGATGAGATCAGGTGCACTTTCAGCGCCCTCACCGATCCCGAAATAAACTGGCACCGCGACAAGGACATTCCCGTCGTCGTCTTCCCGACCGATCTGGCTCCTCTAGTAATGAAATCCGGCGATACCATCGCGATCACGACGCTCCCGCTCGGTCAGGGCAGAATTCCGGTGATCCACTATCTTCGCCTCACGCGGACCGATCTAACGATCGCAAAGGGTGAGCAGTTGATGACTCGGGGCAATGAGACAGAAGCCTTGGCTGAGTTTCAGAGTGCTTTGGACAGCGACCCTCGAAGCTCTGTCGCTTCCTATCGGATCGGAGAAATATTGCTTCGACAGCACGACTATCAGGCGTCCGTGAATGCCTTTAGGGACTCCCTACGAGAAGATGGCGATCCCAGTTGGACGAAGGTGTGGAGCCATATTCAAATGGGCAAGATCTTTGACATCACGGGCCAACGTGACCGGGCCGTCAATGAATACCAGTTGGCACTTCAGACGAAAGATAACACTAGAGGCGCAATCCAAGAGGCTCAGCACCTTCTTAGCGAGCCATATCTTGAACAGAGACGAGAATAATCTTCGCTAGTTCCATGGCGCATTTCCCGCGAGTTGGGTTGTTGAATCGCGGCTCCGGGCGGATTACCGCCAACTCGGCAATTACCAGTTGCTCAATAGCTTGGACGCAAAGGCAGGATTAGTACCGAAATGTCGGCATAGTGAAAGGGATCTCGATTCTACCCTTGAGGTACAGCGTTGCTCCCGGATCACGGGCAAGACTGAAAGTAATCCGAATCATCGTCCCTTCAAATCCATTCGCTAGACTAAGCGCGTGAGTTCTCTTTATCGAGGCCGTCTTGCGCCTTCGCCCACCGGTCTGCTGCATCTCGGCCATGCGCGGACATTCTGGACGGCATACCAGCGAGCGACGCAAGCCAATGGCGTGCTCGTGATGCGCAATGAAGATCTCGACCCGCAGCGGTCGAAGCCCGAATTTACGACTGCAATGCTCGAAGACCTGCGCTGGCTTGGCATCTGGTGGCAGGAAGGCCCGGATGTCGGCGGCCCTTACGCTCCCTACGTCCAGAGCCGGCGGCGAAGGTTCTGCCTCGAAGCATGGCGCAAGCTGGTGCAGGCCGGATTCGTCTACCCATGCCGCTGCTCGCGTAAAGATTTGGCCCGCAGCGCGCAGGCTCCGCATGACGAGGATGATGAGCCGCTGTATCCCGGCACGTGCCGGCCACATGACAGCTCGAAACAGATACAGCCGCCGGAATCGCCCGTCGGAGTGAACTGGCGCTTTCGTGTTCCAGACGGCGAAGTAATTGCGTTTGAAGACGGCAATTTCGGGGCGCAGAGCTACGTCGTTGGACACGACTTTGGAGACTTTCTCGTCTGGAGGCGGGATGACGTTCCTGCTTACCAGCTTGCCGTCGTCGTCGATGACGCGGCGATGCGTATTACCGAAGTCGTGCGTGGCGCCGATCTGCTGCGCTCAACGGCGCGGCAGATTCTCATCTATCGCTCGCTGAGGCTGGCGCCACCTTCGTGGTACCACTCCCCGGTGATGCACGACGAGCGCGGCCAGCGCCTGGCCAAGCGGCACGATGCCCTCTCGCTGCGCGCATTGCGCGAGCAGGGAAAGACGCCGGATGAGGTCATCGCCATGTTCGGTTGAGCACAACCGCATTGCTCCAGAATAAAAGGATGAAAACTTGAGATCGCGTAAACAATGCATCACAGTCTAAGTTGTTTAGGGTTCTGAGCAAGGTGGCTTAGATGAGTTTCAAAAATCCGGTACTGCTTATGTGCTTGCTGGTATACCTTGCTCATCCCGCCTTTGGTCAGGATTCGACAGTACAACCTGCGGAAAAGACTCTACGGGACTCGAAAAAGCGGGATTTCAACAGAGATATCTACTACAAGAACAAGCTGGAGTTTTCCCTGGAAACGGGATGGCTTCCGAACAATATTCCCTTCGTCTTCGACTTTCTGGTCGACAGCGCATATACGTCATGGCCGCTTCATTACACGATGGTGCCTAACATCGCTTCCCTGCGATGGCAAATAGACAACATATGGGGCTGGAAATTTCTACGTGGCAATACCGACTTTGTATTCAGCGGTTCCTACACCGCGATTCCGAGAGGGGCGGAAACGCGGTATTTCGCCTTCGATTACGGTATTCGGCGCAACTTCATCCAGCCTAACTGGAGGATTGTCCCCTACTTTGACGCACGGGGCGGCGTGGGGAATATTAACGCCAAGGGTCCTGACGGGGTGCTCTATGCGCAGGGACAGGACCTGACATTCACTCTCATGATGGGCAGCGGAGCGCGCTATAACTTCAATCCTCGATATAGCGTTTCGGCTGGAATGACGTATATGCACGTATCGAACTTCTATCTGTCTGAACCGAGGTATGAGGATTTTGGAATCAATGTCTACGGCCCAATCGTCGGGCTATATATGCGGCTGGGTAAGGAGAAATCTGTCGAAAAGTAAAGGCGAGAGAAGTGCTTGTTGAAAATTCCTGTCAAGCCCCTCGTCGCTCATTATTTTTGTAAGTTGCTCGAATTAAATAAGTTATTCCTCCTGCGATTTGGCGTACTATTTCGCCAAACTTGCTATCCTTGAATGAGAGGGTAGTTTTCAGAAGGCCAAACAGGACCCTCCGCTAAGTTATTGAAAATACTAGAAACTAGTTAACCCCTTTCAAATCAATGGCATATCGAGGGATGATCCCCCGCTAAATCATTGAAAACAAAAGAAACGGCCGAAACACCCGGGGGAGGGGAGTCGGGCCGATCACGATGGCCTCCGACTTCGCACAACTCGTCAAGCAGCAGGCCGATATCGTCAAGATTATTGGCGATTATGTGCGTCTGAAGAAGGCCGGAGCGCAGAATTTCAGCGGTTTGTGCCCGTTCCATAAGGAGAAATCACCGTCGTTTTCGGTCCATGCGACCCGACAGTTCTTCCACTGCTTCGGTTGCGGCGTTTCCGGAGACGTCTTCTCGTTCATCCAGAAAATTGAGAACGTCAGCTTTCCGGAATCAGTCCGATTCGTAGCCCAGAAATGCGGCATTCCACTGCCGAAACGCGAGTTCTCGTCGGAAGAAGAAGCGCAGGAAGGCCGCCAACGCGCCAAGCTACTGGAGCTGCACGAGCTGGCGACGGCATGGTTCGAAGAGCAGCTTCGTTCGCCCGAAGGAGCACTGGCGCGCGAATATCTCACGGGCCGCGGGTTGAAGCCGGACGAGATACAGAGATTCCGCATCGGCTACGCGCCTGAGTCGTTTCATGCGCTGCGTGAGCGCCTGCAATCCGTCGCCGATCCGGAAATGCTGCGGCTCTCCGGCTTGTTCTCGTTCAAGGAGCAGGAAGACGGCAAACCAGGACCGTTGTACTCGCGTTTCCGTAAGCGCGTCACGTTTCCGATCGCGAATGAATCGGGCCGCGTGATCGCCTTTACCGCACGCGCGCTTGAAGCCGGTGACAAGGCTGGGCCTAAGTACATGAACTCGCCGGAAACGCCCCTGTATTCGAAGGGCAATGTCCTGTTCAACCTCGACAAAGCGCGGCAGGCGATCCGCGAAACCGGCTTCGCGGTGCTGGTCGAAGGGCAGATGGACTGCATCTCGGTGTATTTGTCTGGCGTGAAGAACGTGATCGCCACCAGCGGAACGGCTTTCACCGAGCCGCAGGTGCGGCTGCTCTCGCGCTACGCGACGCGCATCATCGTGAACTTCGATCCCGATACGGCGGGCGCGAATGCGGCGGAGAAGTCGATTGCGCTGCTGACGGAAGAGGCATTCGAGGTGCGTGTGGTGACGCTAGAAGGCGGCCTCGATCCCGACCGCTACATCCGCGAGCATGGCGCGCAGGAGTATCTGGCCGCTCTGCGCGGGGCGAAACGGCATTCGGATTATCTGATCGAACGGGCACGGCAGCTATTCCCTTCCAGCACAGCCGATGCCAAGGTGAAGGCTCTGAATTTCCTGCTGCCGCACATCCGGCGCATGCCGAACCGCATTACGCGCGACGAATTCGCTGCAGACGCCGCACAGAAGCTCGGCATCGATTCCGCTCTCGTGCGCGAAGAGTTGAAACAGGCAGCGGCGAAACGCCGGGATTCCATCTCGCAGGTGATTCCGACGCTGAGCGAGGCGGAGAAGGAAGTGCGGCGGGCGTGAGGATACGTGCGGCGGAGCACCGTCATGCCCGGCCTTCGCCGGGCATGACGGTGAGTGCGGCCCGAGGGTCATCAAGGTCGGTCGATACTAAACGGCAAGCAATCGGTGCAACAGATCACGATTGGTCCGAAGCTCGTCGGCGGGACCGGCAAAGCTGACCGTCCCCTTTTCCAGGACATAGACGCGGTCGGCGAGGGATAGGGAAAATTCCACCCCCTGCTCGGCGAGCAGGATGGTCAGGCCATCGGACTTCAGCTCGACTATCTTCGACCTCAGCATCTCCACGATCAGGGGAGCAAGGCCCTCGGACGGCTCGTCGAGCAACAGAAGTTCGG
>Ga0209773_10000123_pt1 | contig 22085 bp, 16 predicted proteins | sample BogFormECP14_OM1_FD_188244 | JGI IMG/M metagenome (GOLD analysis project Ga0209773, IMG submission 188244) | Bog forest soil microbial communities from Calvert Island, British Columbia, Canada - ECP14_OM1 (SPAdes) (version 2) | ecosystem: Environmental > Aquatic > Freshwater > Wetlands > Bog ... | reverse complement strand
GAGGCTGACGAAATCGCCCGGTCCCTTCATCGACACCTGCAAGGCGCCGATTTCGCCGAAGTCGCGTTTTAACCCCCGTCCGGCCTTGATCGCCGCGCCGGTCATCACATTCATCAGGGCGGAGCGAATCATGACCTTCTCCTCGCGGCGGTCCCGTTGGCCGGCGAGCCGGCCGGCGGCTGATCTGCCCGCCGCGCGCCGCACGGTCAAGAAGCGCGTCCCCGTCGGTCGGGTCCCCGGCAGTTGCGCGCGCCGCCGGGCCATAGGATTGTGCAGCCTTCCACAAGAATTTCGCGCCGTTCGAGGCTCGGAGCCCCGGCAATGTTGAAGTCGGATATCGAAATCGCGCGGGGCTCGACGCTCGAGCCGATTACCGCGATTGCCGCCAAGCTGAGCATTCCGTCGAGCGCTCTGCATCCCTACGGGCGTTACATCGCAAAGATCGACTTCGATTTCATCGGTTCCCTGGCGGATCGTCCGGACGGCAAGCTCATACTGGTCACCGCGATCAGCCCGACGCCGGCCGGCGAGGGCAAAACGACGACGACGATCGGGCTCGGCGACGCGCTCAACCATCTCGGCAAACGCGCGCTGATCTGTCTTCGCGAACCCTCGCTCGGTCCGGTGTTCGGCCAGAAGGGCGGGGCGACCGGGGGCGGGCGATCGCAGGTCGCCCCGATGCACGCTATCAACTTGCACTTCACCGGCGATTTTCACGCTATCGCGGCAGCGCACAACCTTCTGGCCGCGCTCATCGACAATCATATCCATTGGGGCAACGGGCTCGACATCGATCCGCGTCGCATCGCCTGGCGGCGCGCGCTCGACATGAATGATCGCGCCTTGCGCAAAATCGTCGTCGCGCTTGGCGGCGTCGCCAACGGCTACCCCCGCGAGGATGGGTTCGACATTGTGGTCGCCTCGGAAGTCATGGCGGTCTTTTGCCTCAGTGGCGACGCGGCCGATCTCGAGGCTCGGCTCAGCCGCATCGTCGTTGCTCAAACACGCGGGAAAACGCCGATCACCGTCGCCGATCTTAACGCGACGGGGGCGATGACCGTCCTCCTTGACGACGCTCTGATGCCCAATCTCGTGCAGACGCTCGAAGGCGCGCCGGCGTTGGTGCATGGGGGACCCTTCGCCAACATCGCCCATGGCTGCAATTCGGTCATCGCGACAAGGACCGCGCTCAAATTGGCCGACTACGTCGTGACGGAAGCCGGATTCGGCGCCGATCTCGGCGCTGAAAAGTTCTTCGACATCAAGTGCCGTCAGGCCAATCTCTCGCCGGCCGCGGCGGTGATTGTCGCGAGCGTGCGCGCCCTGAAAATGCATGGCGGCGTCGCTCGCGACGCTTTGGCGTCGGAAAATCTCGCCGCGCTCGAAGCCGGGCTGGTCAATCTCGAACGTCATGTCGCCAATATGCGCAAGTTCGGCGTGCCGCTGGTCGTGGCGATCAATCAATTCGCCTCCGATACGCCGGCGGAGCTGGCGCTGGTCAAGCGCACGGCCTTGGAGAGCTACGGCGTTGAGGCGTTCGTCTGCCGTCATTGGGCGGAGGGGCCGAAAGGCGCCGAGGAGCTGGCGCGGCGCGTTGCGGCCTTAGCCGACGCCGGGAGCGCGGCGTTCAAGCCGCTCTATCCCGACGCCATGTCGCTATGGGACAAGGTCAAGACGATCGCCACCGAAATCTACGGCGCCAGCGACATTTCGGCCGACCAGGCGGTGCGAAAGCAATTCGCCGAACTGGAAGTTGCGGGATACGGGGCTCTGCCGGTCTGCATCGCCAAGACGCAATACTCCTTTTCGGCGGACCCGGCTCTGCGCGGCGCGCCCAGCGGCCATATCGCGCCGATTCGCGAGCTGCGCCTGCGGGCTGGCGCCGGCTTCGTGGTCGTCGTCATCGGCGATATCATGACCATGCCGGGCTTGCCGCGCCGCCCGGCGGCCGAGACCATCCGGCTCAGGCGGGGCGCCGTCGAAGGGCTGTTCTGAGGCGTTGCCCAGCCTCGCGTCCTGTCGCAATCGTCGTCATAAGGTTGTATGGACTTTCGAAAATTCGTCGGCGTCGACCAAGAGTCGGGCGCCTTGAAGGATCGCCATCGGGTGTGGGAATGACGCAATTGGCGGCGCTTGACCGCGACCGTCTGGTCGCCGCCTTGGGCGGGCGCTCGATCGTGCTGGTCGGAATGATGGGCGCCGGCAAGACATCGGTCGGCCGTCGCCTGGCGTCCATGTTGGGTCTGCCCTTCGTCGACGCCGACGCCGAGATCGAGGCGGGCGCGCAGATGACCGTGCCCGAAATATTCGCGCGCTTTGGCGAAGCCTATTTTCGCGAGGGCGAGCGCAAGGTGCTGGCGCGCTTGATGGCCGACGGACAAAAGGTTCTAGCGAGCGGCGGCGGCGCCTTCATGAACGAGACGACCCGCCAGAAAATCGCCGAGAGCGGGATCTCCATTTGGCTGAAGCCCGACTTTGAAATTCTCATGCGCCGGGTGCGTAAAAGATCGAACCGTCCCTTGCTGCAGACGGGGGACCTTGAGGAAACGGTCCGCCGGCTGCTCGCCGAGCGCTCGCCGATCTACGGGCTCGCCGATGTGACGATCGAATCGCGAGAGGGACCCCATGACAGCGTGGTCGAGGCCATCGTCTCGGCGCTATCGCGCCGACTGGCCGATTCGAACGGGGACGCGCGCGCGTCCGCTGCGTCGTCGGCCCCTCGGGAACGGCGCGAGGTGGAAGTTCCGCTAGGCCGGCGCGCCTATCGAATTGTCATCGGCGAAGGACTAATCGCCGAAGCCGGCGATCGCATCGCGCGCATCGCGCCGGGCGCCCATTGCGCGATCGTCACCGACGATCATGTGGCCTCGCTTCACGGCGAGACTTTGTCGAGAAGCCTTTCCGCCGCCTGCCTGCGAACATCGACAATCCTCGTTCCCCCCGGCGAACCCTCCAAGTCCTATCGCCAATTCGAGCGCGTTTGCGATGCGCTGATCGCCGCCCATGTCGAGCGCGCCGACATCGTCATCGCGTTCGGGGGCGGAGTAGTCGGCGATCTTGCCGGCTTCTGCGCGGCAAGCCTCAGGCGAGGCGTCCGGCTTGTGCAGATCCCGACCACTTTGCTGGCGCAGGTCGATTCTTCCGTCGGCGGCAAGACGGCGATCAATTCGCCGCACGGCAAGAATCTCATCGGCGCCTTTCACCAGCCGGCGCTTGTCCTTGCCGACACCGCCGCGCTCGACACGCTCGATCCGCGAGAATTTCGCGCCGGCTACGCCGAGACCGTGAAATACGGACTGATCGGCGATCGTCCGTACTTCGATTGGCTCGAAGGCGCCTGGCGCGAAGTCTTCGCCGGCGGCGCGGCGCGCATGAGAGCCATTGCGACAAGCTGCGCGGCCAAGGCGGCGCTGGTGGCGGCCGACGAGACGGAGCAAGGCGAGAGGGCCCTCCTCAATCTTGGCCATACTTTTGCGCACGCCCTCGAACGCCTCGTCGATTACGAGGGCGCGCGCCTCGTCCACGGCGAGGCTGTGGCGATCGGCATTGCTTCGGCCTTCCGCTTGTCGCGCGCCCTCGGCCTTTGCCCCGGGCAAGACGCCGTTCGGGTCGAGAACCATCTGCGTTTGGTCGGCCTGCCGACAGAACTGCGCGATATTCCGGGCTTCGACGCGCCGCCCGAGGCGATTGTCGCAGCAATGCGGCAGGACAAGAAGGTCGAGCGCGGACGGTTGACCTTCATTTTGGCGCGCGGCATCGGCGAGAGCTTCATCGCCAAGGGCGTCGGCGAGGCTGAAGTCGGCGCCTTCCTCGCCGAAGAGCTCGCGCGAGCCTGACGGCGCGCGATCACCGGCGCAACATCGAGGGGCTCATGACTTTGACCATCGCGGCGCTGATCGTCCTGGCGAGTTTGGTCGCCTCGGCGTTCTTTTCCGGCGCCGAGACCGCCTTGACCGCCGCCTCGCGCGCACGCATGCACGCGCTGGAGAAATCTGGCGATACGCGCGCCACACTGGTCAATAAGCTGATCAGCCGACGCGGCCGGCTGATTGGCGCGATGTTGCTCGGCGGCCAGCTGGTGACGATCGCCGCCTCGTCCTACACCACCAACGTGCTCGTCAATCTCGTAGGCAATCGCGGCGTCGTCTATGCGACGGCGATCATGACGACGCTGATCGTCGTTTTCTCCGAGGTCCTGCCCAAGACGATCGCCATCGCCTATCCCGACCGGCTGTCTCTGGTCATCGCCCCGCCCGTTTCGTTTTTTGTATCGATATTCGGACCGGTGCTCGCCGCGGTCGAATCCTTCGTGCGCGCGCTGCTCTCGCTCGTCGGCCTACGAATCGGCGAGCACGTTTCGATACTCTCGAGCCATGAGGAGCTCATGGGCGCGGTTGACCTGCTGCACCGCGAGGGCGGCGTGGCGCGTGAGGAACGCGACATGTTCGGCGGGCTCCTCGAACTCGGCGAACTCAACGTTTCGGACGCAATGGTCCACCGCACCAAGATGCGGGCCATCGACGCCGACCTGCCGCCCGTTGAAATCTTGAACGAGGTCCTCGCCTCGCCATACACGCGTATGCCGTTGTGGCGCGGCGAGCCCGATAACATCATCGGCGTCCTGCATTCAAAGGATCTTCTGCGGGCGCTGGCGGCGGCCGGCGGCGACGCTTCCAAGCTCGACATTGCGACAATCGCGCTGGACGCCTGGTTCGTACCCGATACGACGGGCTTGCGCGATCAACTGCGGACGTTCCTGGCCCGCAAGACCCATTTCGCTCTGGTCGTCGACGAATATGGCGTGGTCCTCGGCCTCGTCACGCTCGAGGACATTCTCGAAGAGATCGTCGGCGATATCCGCGACGAGCACGACGTCTCCGTGCAGGGGGTGCGGCCTCAGCCGGACGGTTCGGTGATCGTGGAGGGTTCGGTGCCGGTGCGCGATCTCAACCGAGCGATGGACTGGGCCTTGCCCGACGAAGAGGCGACCACGATCGCCGGCCTCGTCATCCACGAAGCCCGGGCGATCCCCGAGCCCAAGCAGGTCTTCAACTTTTACGGCTTTCGGTTCGAAGTGCTGCGCAAGAATCGCAATCGGATCGCCGCCCTCAGGATCGCGCCGCTGGCCCAGGGCGCGCCCAAGGCCGGCGACCAAGACGCGACGGCGGCAAAATAGCGGCGGGGCGGCCGGCGCGTTGCCGCCTCATCGCTTGTCGCCTATATAAGCCGCCCAGCTGGGCTGGCGTCGGATTTAAAGAGGGTTCATGTCCTGGAGCAATCAAGGCGGTCCGTGGCGTTCCGGCCAGGGGCCGTGGGGACAAGGTCCGGGCGGCAAGCAACCACCAGGCGACCTTGAGGAAATGCTGCGTCGTGTGCAGCGCTTTTTCGGCGGGCTCGCGCCGGGCGGGGGTGGCGGCTCCTCGGCGCGCTGGGTGATTTTCGGCGCGCTGGTCGTCGTCCTCTTGTGGTTCGCCTGGGGGTTTTACACCGTCCAACCGAATGAAATCGGCATTAACCTGGTGTTTGGGCGTTATACCGGCAAGACGGCCGCGGGCCTCAATTACAACTGGCCGAGCCCCATTGGCTCGGTGATCAAGGTCCCGGTCTGGGTCCAACAGATCACCTACGTGGGCTATCGCGGCGAGAATGAAGAACCTGAAGACGTCTCCGCCAGATCGAGCGCGCCGGAGGAGAGCCTGATGCTGACCGGCGATACGAATATCGTCGATGTGAAATTCCGCGTGATTTGGCAGATCGATCCGGCCAAGCCGGAGAATTTCGTCTTCAACATTCGCCGGCCTGAGGAGACGGTCAAAGCGGTCTCCGAAAGCGTAATGCGGGAAGTCGTCGGCCTTAAGACGATTGACGGCATCCTGACCAGCGACCGCAAAGTGATCGAGCCCGACGTGCAGACCCGCATGCAATCCGTGCTCGACGGCTACCGCGCCGGCGTGTTGATTCGGCAGGTGCAACTGCAGTCGGTCGACGCGCCCGCCCAGGTTATCTCGGCCTACCGCGACGTGACCGCGGCCCAGCAGGACCAGCAACGGCTCGTCAACGAGGCCGACACCTACGCCAATCGGGTCGTGCCGGAGGCGGAGGGCGCTGCGGCGCGCATCGTGCTGGAGGCCAAGGCTTACCGCGAGCAGACGGTCGCCGAGGCCAAAGGCCAGACCTCGAGATTCAACCAGGTCTATGAGCAGTATAAGAATGCCCCGGGGGTGACGCGCGAGCGCCTGTATCTCGAAACGATGGAGCGTGTCCTCGGCGCGATGCAAAAGACCGTGGTCGATGTCACCGGCCTCGCCGCTCCGCTGCCGTTTCTAACCCTCGATTCGTTGCAGCCAAAGCCGGCCGGAGCGGCCAAGTGACCCGTCCCGCCATCGGTTTCGTTCTCGCGGCAATCGGCATCGTCGCGATCATTATCATCCATGGCGCGTTCTTCACCGTCGATCCGACCGAACAGGCGTTGGTGCTGCGCTTCGGCGAGCCGGTGCGCGATCTGATCGATTCGCCGGGCCTCTACACCAAGTGGCCGTTCGTCGAATCGGCGATTTTCATCGACAAGCGCATCCTCGATCTCGATGCGCCCAAACAGGAAGTGCTGGTCTCCGACAATCAGCGCCTGGAGGTCGACGCGTTCGTGCGCTACCGCATTGCCGATCCCCTGAAGTTCTATCAATCGGTCGGTTCTTTGGCCGGCGCCAACGCCCAGCTTGACGGCATGCTCAATTCGGCGGTGCGCCGCACGCTGGGCGAGGCGACGGTGACGGATATCGTACGCGACAAGCGCGACAACTTGATGAGCGATATTCGCGACCAGCTGAAGTCGGCGGCGGGGCGATTCGGCATCGACATCGTCGACGTGCGGATCAGGCGCTCCAATCTGCCGCCCGAAAACTCGGAGGCGGTGTTTCACCGCATGCAGACCGAACGCCAACAGAGAGCCGCCTATTTCCGCGCCCAGGGCTCGCAGCAGAGCCAGCAGATCAAGGCGGAGGCCGATCGCAAAGTGACGGTGACCATCGCCCAGGCGCAACAGGAGGCAGAGCAGATCCGCGGCCAGGGCGACGCCGAGCGCAATCGCATTTTCGCGGAGAGTTACGGCAAGGATCCGGACTTTTTCGCCTTCTATCGCTCGATGCAGGCTTATGAAACCAGCCTGAAAGCCGGCGATTCGAGGATCGTGCTCAGTCCAAAATCGGATTTCTTCCGCTTTTTCAGTACGCCCACGCCCCCGCCTGAGGCGGCGCCAGCGACGCCGGCCCAGGCGGCCAAGTAGAAATGCGCGATTTGTCGGCGGCAGTTGGGCTCGTCTTGGTCATCGAGGGTGTAGCGCTCGCCGGCTTTACCGAGGCGGCGCGACGTCGGATGGCCGAGGCGGCCAAGATCGACGTTGCGCGGCTGCGTATCTTCGGCGTCGCGGCGGCGGCGGTTGGCGCGGCCATCGTCTGGGCCGCCCGGCGTGTTCTTTGACGCGGGCGCCATATTCGCCGCTTTGGCGCCTAAATTGATGTTCAGGGATTGTTCGAGCCGAGCTTGAGGAGAACCTCCATGCGCCGTGTCCATTCGCCCACCGCCTTGCCCCGGCCTCCGAAAGGACGCGCCGCGCCGCTGGCCGCGGCTTTTGCGGCGGGACTCGCGGTGGCCGCCGTCGCCGTTGGATTGACGGGAGCTGCGCCCGCTTTCGCGCAAGCGCGCCCGGGCGGCCTGGCCGATCTCGTCGACAGCGTCGCCGAGGCGGTCGTCAACATCTCGGCGACCCAGACCGTCGATGAGAAAGAGGCGGAGGGGATGCCGCAGTTGCCCCATGGCACGCCTTTCGACGAGATGTTCGAAGAGTTCTTCAAAAATCACGGTCAGATGGGCCAGGCGCCGCGACCCCATAGATCGAGTTCGCTCGGTTCGGGCTTCGTCATCGATCCGGCGGGGATCGTAATCACCAACAATCACGTTATCGGGGACGCCAACGACATCACCGTCATCTTCACCGACGGCCGAAAGCTCAAAGCGGAGATCGTCGGCAAGGACGCCAAGGTCGATGTCGCCGTGCTGCGGGTCAAGAGCGACAAGCCGCTGAAGGCGGTTAAGTTTGGCGACAGCGACAAGATGAGGGTGGGCGATGGCGTCATGGCGGTCGGCAATCCCTTCGGCCTCGGCGAGACCGTGACCGCGGGCATCGTCTCGGCTCGCAACCGCAATATCGACAGCGGTCCCTACGACAACTTCATTCAGACGGACGCGGCCATCAACAAGGGCAATTCGGGCGGGCCCCTGTTCAACTTGTCCGGCGAAGTCATCGGCATCAATACGGCGATTCTTTCGCCCTCGGGGGGCTCGATCGGCATCGGATTCGCGACCCCGGCTGCGACGGTTCAGCCGGTGATCGCCCAGCTTGAAGAGTTCCACGAGACACGCCGGGGCTGGCTCGGCGTTCACATCCAGAACGTTGACGACGCGATTGCCGAAAGCCTCGGCCTGGGTTCGGCGCGAGGCGCGCTGGTCGCCGGCGTCGACGACAAGGGTCCAGCCAAGCCAGCCGGCATTCAATCGGGCGACGTCATCGTCAAGTTCAACGGCAAAGAAATCAAAGAATCGCGCGAGCTGCCCAAGATCGTCGCAACGACTCCGGTCGGAACCGAGGTGCAAGTCGTGGTGGTTCGCAAGGGCCAGGAGTTGACCAAGACGGTGACGCTTGGCCGGCTCGAAGATACCGAGAAGGCGGCAGCCGCCGAGAAGACCGATCAGGCGCCGGCCGCCAAGCCGGAGAATTCTCATATTTTCGGCATGGAATTGTCCGGGCTTACCGATGATCTGCGCAAGAGTTTCCAGATCAAGGATAGCGTGAAGGGCGTCGTGGTCGCGAGCGTCGAGCCGAATTCGCCGGCCGCCGAAAAGGGTCTGCGCGCCGGCGACGTGATCCAGGAGGTCAATCAGGTCGCGGTCAACGATCCCGAGGATTTGAACAAGGCGATCGATTCGGTGAAGAAATCCGGGAAGAAGTCGGCCTTGCTTCTCGTCTCCAACGGGGCCGGGGACGCGCGATTCGTCGCGTTGGCTTTCGAGTAGCGGAACTCTCAGCGCCTAGGCCGCGAATTCCTCGCGGCGAAGGCCCTGCGCATAAAGCAACCGCGACAGATCGGGATGATCAAGGCGGGCATGGGCCGTTATGCGCCGGCCCGTCGCATCGTCTGGGCAAACGTTCGCGCGTCCCCGTCCATCGCTCATTCGAAAGATCGCGGCGCGGCGACGAGTGTGTCGACCGCAAGGACGGAGGGCATGACTTCCGGAAGACAGGTGGAATCGGCGCGCTTGCGCCGCGCCCTCCTCATCGCAGGCCCGACCGCCAGCGGCAAGTCCGCCGTGGCGGTCGAATTGGCGCGACGCTTTGACGCGACCATCGTCAACGCCGATTCGATGCAGGTCTATCGCGATCTTCGCGTACTGACGGCCCGGCCGACGCCGCAGGAGGAGAAGCGCGCGCCGCACGCCCTGTTCGGCGTCGTCGACGGCGCGGTCAACTACTCGGTCGGCCTCTGGTTGACCGAGGCGATCGGGATCGCCGAACAGGTTTTCGATGAAGGCCGCCCGGTCATTTTCGTCGGCGGCTCCGGCCTCTACTTTCGCGCTCTGACTGACGGCCTCGTCGAAACGCCCGCCGTGCCGGAAGCCGTCCGCGCCGCTGTGCGCGAAAAATCGGAAACGCGCTCGACGGCGGCCCTACACGAGATTTTGAAAGGGTTCGACCCGGCGACCGCCGCGCGCTTGCAGCCGAACGATCGCCAGCGCGTGCTGCGCGCGCTGGAGATTTTCGAGGCGAGCGGCGCTTCGCTCGCCGCTTTGCAAGGCGTGCGCGTTAAGCCGTTTTTCGGGAGCGACGAATGGGCCGGCCTGTTTCTGGCCCCCGAGCGCGCCGAACTCGACTTGGCGATCAACGCCCGTTTTGACGCGATGCTGCGCAAAGGCGCGCTGGAGGAGATCGAGGCGCTTGCCGGCCGTCGCCTCGCGCCGGCCTTGCCGGTGATGCGCGCTCTCGGCGTCCCTCAACTCCTGGCCCATCTCGACGGCCGAATGTCGCTCGAGGACGCCGCGGCTCGCGCCAAGCTCGAAACGCGACGCTACGCCAAACGGCAGTTCACCTGGGCTCGTCATCAGATGAAGGCGTTCCGGTGGAGCAAGCCGGTCGAGGCCGTCGAGATGGGCTCATTGGCGATCGATGGGTTGGTCGCCGGCTCGCCGGAGCTATGATCTGTAATATAGCGCGAGACCAATTCTCGACGGATAACGATTTGCGTTCGCAAAAGAGATCTCTGCGAGCGACAATGGACGAAGCGTTTTTTTGCCGCCAGCAGGGAGGGTTCCTCGCATGACCGCCTTCTCGATCCTCGATCTGGCCTTCATCGTTGAAGGCTCGACGGCGGGAGAGGCGCTGCGAAACTCGCTCGAGCTGGCTCAGCACGCCGAGCGCTGGGGCTACAAGCGCTTCTGGCTTGCCGAACATCACAACATGCTGGGCGTGGCCAGCGCCGCCACGGCCGTGGCCATCGGCTATGTCGCGGGCGGCACCAAGTCGATCCGGGTCGGCGCCGGCGGCGTCATGTTGCCGAACCACGCCCCATTGGTGATCGCCGAACAATTCGGCACGCTGGAGTCGCTCTATCCCGGTCGCATTGATCTTGGCCTCGGCCGCGCGCCCGGAACCGACCAACGTACGTGGCGCGCGCTGCGCCGCGATCCTTCCGCCGCCGAGAATTTTCCGCAAGACGTACTGGAATTGCAGGCGCTTCTGGCTGAGGGCCAACCCGGCCAAATGATCCGCGCGGTTCCCGGCGCCGGGCTCAAAGTGCCGCTATGGATCCTCGGGTCAAGCCTCTTTGGCGCCGAACTGGCGGCGATTCTCGGTCTACCCTTCGCCTTCGCCTCTCATTTTGCGCCGGACGCGCTGTCGCCGGCCCTTGAACACTACCGCGCGCGTTTCCAGCCGTCCGATCAGCTCACCCGCGCGTACGTCATGGTCGGCGCGGCTGTGGCGGCGGCGCCGACCGACCAAGAGGCGCGCCGCATTTTCACGACGGCGCAAATGCAATCCGTCAACATGTTGCGCGGGGTGCGTGGCCCGTTGCGCCCGCCGATCGAAGACATCGAGGCCTATTGGTCGCCGGCCGAGAAGGCGCATGTCTCGCAGAGATTCACCTGCGCCTTCGTCGGTTCGCGCGCGACCGTGCGTGAGGAGCTGCGCCGCTTCATCGACCTCACGCGAGCCGACGAGGTGATGGTCGTCTCGGCAATCTACGATCAGGCGGCGCGACTGCGCTCGTATGAAATTCTCGCGGAGGTCGTCGGCGATCTCGCTGGCGCGGACGCGCCGGCCTAGACCTCGGAGCGTCAGTGGGCGACGGAGAGGACCTCGCCGCGTCTTTCGGGACTGAAGCGGATGACGACGACAATCGTCACGGCGACGATTCCGACCACCAGAGCGAGCGCAAAACTGTAGTTGTTGCCGTAATTTTCGGCGATCTTGGCTTGTATCGGTCCATTGACCGCGGCGAGGAGATTGCCGGCCTGGTAGATGAAGGCCGGCAGCGTCGCGCGAACCGGCCCCGGCGAAAGCTCATTGAGATGGGCAGGAATGACCCCCCAGGCGCCCTGTACCGCGATCTGCATGACGAAGGCCCCGAGGGCGAGTACGACCGGCGTCGACGCATAGGCCCAGAACGGAATGGCGGGCAGCGCGATGAGGGCGGCGATCGTGATCGCATTCACGCGGCCGATTCTCTCGGAGATATGCCCGAAATACAGCCCGCCGACGATAGCGCCGAGATTGGCCACGATGGTGATCCAGCTTACCGTCGCCGGGTCGAACCCCATCTGCTTTTGCAGGAATCTCGGATAGAGATCCTGCGTGCCGTGGCTGAAGAAGTTGAAACACATCATGAGGAGGACCGAGTAGAGCGCAATTCCCCAATTTGCTTTCAAAGTTTCGACGAGACCCGGCTTCGGACTCTTCTGCGCGGCGACGAACGCCGGCGACTCCGGCACATGCGATCGGATGAAGAGTACGGCGAGGGCCGGCAGGACGCTCAGGAGGAACATGGCGCGCCAGCCGATCGTGAAGTCGCCGATCTGACGATTGTAAAGCAGGCCGTAAGCAATAGCGGCAAGGAGATAGCCGGTGGGATAGCCGCATTGCAGGATGCCGGACACCAGCCCCCGCGAGTTCGGCGGGATCGACTCCATCGCCAACGAGCTGCCGAGGCCCCATTCGCCGCCCATTGCGACGCCAAAGAGCGCGCGTAGCAGGAGGAAAACGGTCAGGTTCGGCGAGAAGGCGGCGAGCGCGCCGATCACCGAGTAGCAAAGGATGTCAAGCATCAGCGCCGGCTTGCGGCCGAATCTGTCGCCGATCCGCCCGAAAATGAAGGCGCCGACGAATCGGGTCGCCAGCGTGAAAAAGAGCGCCCAAGCAACGTCCGACGTTTCGACGCCGAATTCCTTGGCGATGTCGCCGAGCACAAAGACCAGGATGAAGAAGTCGAAGGCGTCGAGCATCCAGCCGAGGAAGGAGGCGAGCACCGTCTTCTTTTGTTCTGCCGTCAGGTTCATCGTTTTTCCCCCCAAAAGCGTTCTTTTCTTCACCCGCCCGATTCGCCCAGGCTCGACCGACCCTGGCAATTGGCCATGCGCACGGCTCGCGATCAAGGACATTGTAAGGGGGTCAGCGAGCGCCGATCGAAAGCAGTCGGCGTCACAGCCCAGGTCGGCGAGGCGTAGCTTGGCGCTCGGCTGGGCCGGCGACAGCATCGTCGCGCCTTTGTGATCGCCGAACTGCGCTTCGCTCAACGCATCGCGAGCAGGCGGCCTAGCCCGTCGCAAGTCGCCCGCAGCGCGGAGTTCAGGTCGCTTCTCGTGCGTCCGATCCGTCGGGGAACAGGCCCCTTTTTAAAGGGCCGGCGGCAGGCGCCTGGCGTCGATCATGATCGGCTCCGGCTTCCCGCCCTTGCGCGCCAGTTCCGCGAATATCTCGTCGAAGACGCGAGCGGCTCCAGCTCGCGAACCGTTTGTCGATCGACATGTGCGGGCCATATTCGCCCAGAGCGTTGCGCGAGCGCAGACCGTTCTTAATCACGAAGACGATGCCGCTGACGACCCGACGATCGCCGCCCGCGCGATCCCGCGCGGGAGCGGAAAACACCACTTGCGTCCTGAGCCTCGCTCGGTCAGTCGCGAGACCTCAAACGCAAATTACGTTTTCGGCATCATATCTTCCGCCTTCTTCATGTGCATCATGCAATCCTTGTCATTCTTTTTGCCCATGCTGTCCTTGGCCATCGACATTTCATTCATGGCCATTTCCTTCTTGGACGCATCGGTCATCTTATCCACGTCGCCTTGCATTTTCATCATGTTAGCGTCGGTGCACGGCATCATTTTCATCATCTGAGCCTGCGCCGGAACGCACGTCAGCATGGCGGCCGCAAAGGCTAAAGTGACTGCGGATTTCAGCATCGTGTCGCTCCTGTCTTGGATTGCGTTTCGAGCTTGACGGCTCGTGCCTATAACGAATTGGCGATCCTCTTTGTTACAACGCGGCGAGAAGACGCTTCAGCGGCGCTGCTTTCTCCACGATCTGCGCGCCGAGGACCACTAGCGAAAAAGTCCGCCATTCCCCCCATCTCCATTCCGCCGATCTGTTCTCCAAAATCAGTGATGAACCGCTCCTCAATCGACGCGAACCGTTCGCAGACGCAAAGCGTTGCCGACCACGCTGACTGAGGAGAGCGCCATTGCGGCGGCCGCGATGATCGGCGACAGCAGGAGCCCGAAGAAGGGATAAAGCGCGCCGGCGGCGATCGGAACGCCCGCCGCGTTGTAGATGAATGCAAAGAATAGGTTTTGTCGGATATTGCGCATCGTCGCCTGCGACAGCCGACGCGCGATGACCATTCCTTGGAGATCGCCTCGCAACAACGTCACGCCCGCGCTTTCGATCGCGACGTCCGCGCCGGTTCCCATCGCGACGCCGATGTCGGCTGCAGCGAGCGCCGGCGCGTCGTTCACACCGTCGCCGGCCATTGCGACGATTCGCCCTTGCTTGCGCAGGCGTTCGACGACCTTGCCCTTGTCCTGGGGCAGAATTTCAGCCTCGACCTCGGCGATGCCGAGTTTTCGCGCCACCGCATCGGCGGTCGTGCGATTGTCGCCGGTCAGCATGACCACGCGGATGCCCGCCTCGCGGAGCGCGCTGACCGCCGCGCCGGTCGTCGCTTTGATCGGGTCTGCGATCGCGATCACGCCAGAGGCGACGCCGTCGAGAGCGGCGAAGATCGCGGTCGCGCCATCGTTGCGTAGTTCCTCCGCCGTCTTTTCGAGCTCCGCGACATCAATCCCGTTCGCCTCGATGATGGTCCGGTTTCCCAGAACGACCCGGCGCCCGTCAACGGTTCCGATCACGCCCCTGCCGGCCGGCGAATCGAAGTCCGACGCATTGGCGAGCGCAAGCTTACGCTCGCTCGCGGCGTGGACGATCGCGGCCGCCAGGGGATGCTCGCTGCCCTGTTCGAGGCTCGCGCTAAGCCGCAACAACTCATCCTCGCCAACCCCAATGGCGTGCACGGCCACGACCTTCGGCTTGCCTTGGGTCAACGTCCCCGTCTTGTCGACGACCAGCGTGTCGATATCCTCGAAACGCTCAAGCGCCTCCGCGTTTTTAATCAGCACGCCGGAACGTGCGCCGCGCCCGACGCCGACCATGATTGACATCGGCGTCGCCAGGCCGAGAGCGCAGGGGCAGGCGATGATCAGCACGGACACGAAGGCCACCAGCCCATATGCATACCGCGGCTCTGGACCCCAAACCGCCCAGACAATGAAAGCGATCACCGCGACGGCGATCACCGCCGGCACGAACCATCCTGAGACCTTGTCCGCCAAGCGCTGAATTGGCGCGCGGCTACGCTGCGCCTGTGCGACCATCTGTACGATTTGCGCGAGCATCGTGTCGCGGCCGACTTTGTCGGCGCGCATGACGAAGCCGCCGCTCTGGTTCATCGTGCCGCCGATCAGCTTGTCGCCGGCGCTCTTGGCGACCGACATCGATTCCCCGGTCACCATCGATTCATCGAGCGCGCTGCGGCCCTCGACAAGTTCGCCGTCGACGGGAACCTTCTCGCCGGGCCGGACCCTCAGCCGATCGCCGACGATAACCGCTTCGAGTCCGATCTCCTCGTCCGAGCCGTCGATCCGGACTCGGCGCGCCGTCTTCGGCGCCAGATCAAGCAGCGCCCGGATTGCTCCGCCGGTCTGTTCCCGAGCCCGCAATTCGAGCACCTGCCCCAGCAGAACGAGCACCGTGATGACCGCCGCCGCCTCGAAATAGATGGCGACCGCGCCATGCGCGTCACGAAAGGCCGGCGGGAACAGAGCCGGCGCCGCCGTCGCGACGACGCTATAACCCCAAGCGACGCCGATCCCCATGGCGATCAGCGTGAACATATTGAGATTGCGGCTCTTGAGCGAGGCCCAAGCGCGCTCAAAGAACGGCCAGCCCGCCCACAGGACCACGGGCGTCGCCAAAGCGAGCTGAATCCAGTTGGTAGTTTCCCCCGGCGACAGCATGTGCAAGCGCGTGAGATGCCCGCCCATTTCCAGCGCCAGTACGGGCAGTGTCAGGATCAAGCCGATCCAGAACCGCCGCGTCATGTTGACCAACTCTGCGCTTGGGCCAGTGTCCGCGCTCGCCATTTCCGGCTCAAGCGTCATGCCGCAGATCGGGCAGTTCCCAGGGCCGATCTGCCGAATTTGCGGGTGCATTGGGCAGGTGAAGACAATCCCTTCGCCGGCAAGATCGACGGCCGACGAGGCGCGATTGATGAAGCGCCCTGGTCCGGCGACAAATTTTTCTCGGCATTTGCCGGAACAGAAATAGTAGGTCTTGCCGCTGTCATCGGCCTGGAACTTGGAAGTTCGAGGATCGACCGTCATTCCACACACGGGGTCCTTGGTCGCCTCATCGGCCGTCGTCGCGGACTTTTCGAGGCGGGGGCGACCGTGGAGGTCGTGCGCTCGCTCGCCTGCGTCGCCAGCGGAATGCTGTCCATTCCGCATGATCAGTCTCGATGCTGCGGGTTTGCGCGCCGCGACATGATCTCGCCCTTTCGACTCTTTCTCGCTCGGCCCCTCATGGCGCGGTACGTCGAACTGTGGCGCGTGGTCCCGGACGTTCGGGGGTCGCGCAGACCTTTGCAATCAGATCGAGTGAAGGCGCCGCCGGGTTTTCCCGAAACCAGCTGACTTCGTTCTCGTCCTTGCTGTAGAGGCTCTCCCAATGCACCTGACGGCTCATCATCCCATCCCTGGTTCGAGGTTGTTACATGGTCACTCCCCCCATCCTCGACAACAAACAGACGTCCGCCCCCTCGGTGTTCACCCCTGCGGCGCTGCTGCGAGAGGCGCGGCGGCAAAAAGGGCTCCCGGCGGTCGCGGCGCCACAGGTCTGCATTCTAGACCCCGACGGGGATTTGGTGCGCCGGTTGCGCCAGAGAGGGCTGGCGAGGCCCTTTGCGGGCTGGCCGTGCTACCATACTGAACTCGACACCTTCGAGCTTGGCGGGCGCCATGTCGGGATTGTCGGGCGGGTTGTCGGCGCGTCCTTTGCGGTCCTGGTGGCCGAGGAGTTGTTCGCCAGCGGGTGCGAGCTGCTTGTGAGCCTGACTTCGGCGGGGCAGATCACCTCGGTGGGGCGCCCGCCCTATTTCGTCGTGATTGATCGCGCCCTACGCGATGAAGGCGCCAGCTATCACTATGCTCCGCCCTCAGAGTTCGCTGCCGCGGATGAGGATTTGGTGAGGGCGGGGGCGGCTGCGCTGGCGCGGACACGATTGCGCTCGTTCGTTGGGGCAAGCTGGACCACGGATGCGCCCTTTCGAGAAACCGCCGAAGCCATTGAAGCGGCGCGAACAAAGGGCATTCTCGCCGTCGAGATGGAGGCAGCCGCGCTCTACGCTTTCGCGCGGGCTAAGGGCGCGCGCGTGCTCTGTCTAGCCCACGTCACCAACGCAATGGGACAGGGCGGGGAGGATTTTGAGAAAGGCGAGGCGGACGGCACGCGCGACGCCCTGGCCGTCCTTGAGGCGGTCGTTGCCGCGCTGTATCGGCCCTGATTTTCGAAACAGTCGGCGCTTGGCTCGTGCTTGGCGAGTACCCGACTTTCCCCATAGGTTTGAGCCGCCGGAAGGCCGTCAACGAGCAGGGGCGCGAACTCCTCATGGTTTGCCTTCTTGAGGGCTGGCATCGCCTCTGTCATTCAGCTTGATTTCGAAGCGGGCGAGTTTCTCCTTGATCTCGTAAGGGGAGCGCTGACCGAAGGGCGCCGCCGCCTCCTTTGGGCTGAGTGGGCTCAGCGAGGATCGAGTTATTCCGATAGGGGCGGGTGCGAGCGGATGGATGGGAGGCTGAGCGATGCAGAAATCGACGCTGGGCAATCCGTCCATTGGCGGCGCAATCTCGCGGTTTGTCTGGCGGGTTCCTTCGCCACCATCGTGGCGATGACCCTGCTGCTCCCCTTCCTGCCTCTCTATGTGCAGGAGCTCGGCGTCACAGGCGATGCGGCGATCGCGCAATATTCGGGCGCGGCCTATGCCGCGACCTTTCTGGCGGCGGGCTTGGTCGCCCCCCTTTGGGGCCGGCTCGCTGATCGGTATGGCCGCAAACTCATGCTGATCCGCGCCAGCCTCGGCATGGCGATCGTCATGTCGCTGATGGGCATGGCGCAGGATGTCTGGCAGCTCATGGCCTTACGGCTCCTCACCGGCTTTCTCGGCGGCTATTCGTCGGGGTCGATGACGCTTGTCGCGACCCAGACACCCAGGGCTCGCTCCGGTTGGGCGCTCGGGGTCCTGATGACCGGAATCATGGCGGGCAATCTCGTCGGACCGCTCATCGGCGGATTCTTGCCGCCGGTGATCGGCATAAGGCCGACCTTCTGGCTAGCCGGGGGCGTGATCTTCCTCGCCTTTGCGGCGACCGCTCTCCTCATCAAGGAGGCGCCGCGCCCGCTCTCGGCTCACCCGGCAAAAGCGGCGGGCGGTTGGTCGACGCTTCCCGACAAGGGACCGCTGATCGCCATGCTGGCGACCGGCCTTCTGTTGATGATCGCCAACATGTCGATCGAACCCATCATCGCCCTCTACGTCCGCGAGCTGGTCGCCGACCCGCGACAGACGACGACATTCGCCGGGCTGGCCATGTCGGCGGGGGCGCTGGGCAGCGTCATCTCGGCCTCGCGGCTCGGCAGGTTCGCCGATCGCATCGGCTATTGGACGGTGATCGCCGGGGGTCTGGCCGTCGCCGCGATCCTGCTCATCCCGCAGGCCTTGATCGCCAACGCTCTGCAGTTGGTTGCTTTGCGATTTCTGATGGGGCTGGCGCTCGGCGGGCTCTTGCCGTGCATCGCCTCGATCATCCGCCACAACACCCCCGATCGAATAGCCGGCGCCATGCTCGGCTATTCGACGTCTTCGCAATATGCCGGCCAAGTCGTCGGCCCGCTTGTCGGCGGCTTCATCGGCGGGCGCTTTGGCATGCGCTCGGTGTTCCTCGCCACCTCGCTTCTGATGGCCGCCGGCGCCGCTTATGTTTGGGCCTCGCGTCCGCGGTCGGGAGGCCCGGCGCCGCCCTTGGGCTAGGGTCAGGCGCCGCACTCGATCGCTTTTGCCGTGATCTTGCGAGCGGCACGCTCACGCCGTTGAGGCCGGCTTCTTGCCGAGGGCGGCCTGGGCGGCGGCGAGCCTGGCGATCGGCACACGGAACGGCGAACAGGATACATAGTCGAGCCCGACGCTCTCGCAGAACGCTATGCTTGCTGGATCGCCGCCGTGTTCGCCGCAAATACCGAGCTTGATGGAAGGGCGCGCGGCGCGCCCGCGCTCTGCGGCGATCTTGATCAACTCGCCGACGCCTTCCTGATCGATGGTGACGAAGGGATCGGCGGGCAGCACGCCGCGCGCGGTATAGACGCCGAGGAACGAAGCGGCGTCGTCGCGCGAGACGCCGAGCGTCGTCTGCGTAAGGTCATTGGTGCCGAAGGAGAAGAATTCGGCGCTCTGCGCAATATCGCCGGCGCGCAGCGCGGCGCGCGGCAGTTCGATCATTGTGCCGATCGTATAGGGCGTTGCGATTCCCGTCTCCTTGGCGACAGCTTCGGCCATAGCGGCGATGCGCGATTTGGCGAACTCCAATTCGGCGCGCGTCATCACCAGAGGGACCATGATTTCGACGGCAACCGGCTGGCCGGTCTTGGCGCGCGCTTCGATCGCCCCTTCGAAAATCGCCCGCGCCTGCATCTCGGCGATTTCCGGATAGCGAACGGCGAGCCTCACGCCGCGAAATCCGAGCATGGGATTGGCCTCATGCAATTCGCTCGCTCTGGCGCGCAGCTTTTCCGAGCTGACGCCCATCGCCTTGGCGACTTCCGCGACTTCTTGCTCGCCATGCGGCAGGAATTCATGCAGCGGCGGATCGAGCAGGCGGATCGTGACGGGAAGGCCGGCCATGATTTCGAAGAGTTCGGCGAAATCGCCGCGCTGAATCGGCAGGAGCTTGGCGAGAGCGGCGCGCCGGCCCGCCTCGTCGCTCGCCAAAATCATCTCGCGGATCGCCACGATGCGCTCGCCTTCAAAGAACATGTGCTCGGTGCGGCATAGCCCGATGCCCTCGGCGCCGAAGCTGCGCGCGGCGCGGGCGTCGGCCGGCGTCTCCGCGTTGGCGCGCACTTTCATCCGGCGTTGCGCGTCCGCCCATTCCATGAGGGTCAGGAACTCGCCGCTGAGCTCCGGCCTGATCATCGCGGTCGAGCCTTGCAACACCTGACCATCGGCCCCGTCGATCGTGATGACATCGCCCTTCTTGAGCGTCACGCCGCCCGCCGACAGGGTCTGCGCCGCATAGTCGACGCGAATCGATCCGGCGCCCGAGACGCACGGCTTTCCCATGCCCCGCGCGACGACCGCCGCATGAGAGGTCATGCCGCCGCGGGTGGTGAGAATGCCTTCGGCGGCATGCATGCCGTGAATGTCCTCGGGGCTCGTTTCGATGCGCACCAGGATCACCAAGCGGCCGCGACTCTTGAGGTCTTCGGCTTCATCGGCGGAGAAAACGATCTCGCCGCTCGCCGCGCCGGGGGAGGCGGGCAGGCCGGCGGCAAGCAGCTTGCGGGGCGCTTTGGGGTCGATGGTCGGGTGAAGCAATTGGTCGAGCGATGACGGCTCGATGCGAAGCACCGCCTCGCTCCTGGAGATCAGCCCTTCGCCGGCCATGTCGACGGCGATCCGCAGCGCGGCGCGGGCGGTGCGCTTGCCATTGCGCGTTTGCAGCATCCAAAGCTTGCCGCGCTCGATGGTGAATTCGAGATCCTGCATGTCGCGATAGTGCTTTTCGAGCCGTTGGGTCGTATCGCGGAACTGCCGGTACGACTCCGGCATGAGAGCCTCGAGCGAGGGACTGTCAGAGCCCGCCGCCTTGCGCGCGGCTTCGGTTATGTTCTGCGGGGTGCGAATGCCGGCAACGACATCCTCGCCCTGCGCGTTGACCAAGAACTCGCCGTAGAGCTCCTTGGCGCCGGTCGAAGGATTGCGGGTGAAGGCGACGCCGGTCGCTGAGGTGTCGCCCATGTTGCCGAACACCATCGCCTGGATATTGACCGCCGTGCCCCAGTTCTCGGGGATGGCGTGGAGCTTGCGGTAGGTCGCCGCGCGCTGGTTCATCCAGGACGAAAAGACCGCGCCGATCGCCCCCCACAATTGATGGCGCGGGTCCTGCGGAAAAGGCCCGCCGGTTTCCTCCTCGACCTTGCCTTTGTACTCGACGATGACGTCGCGCCAATCGGCGGCTGCCAGATCGGTGTCGAGCAGGTAGCCCTTTCGCTCCTTGTGCTCCTCCAGGATGGCTTCGAAATTGTGATGATCGATTTCGAGGACCACATTCGAATACATCTGGATGAAGCGCCGGTAACTGTCGTAGGCGAAGCGTTCGTCCCCGCCTTTGGCGAGCGCGGCGACGGCGGAATCGTTGAGTCCGAGATTCAAGACCGTGTCCATCATGCCGGGCATCGAGGCGCGCGCGCCCGAGCGCACCGAGACCAGCAACGGATCGTCGGCGTCGCCGAATTTGCGGCCCGTCAGGGCGGCGACTTCGCCCAGCGCCGCCTCGACCGCCTCTTTCAGCTCAGCCGGAAAGCTCTTGGAATTGGCATAGAAATAGCTGCAGACCTCGGTCGTGATGGTGAAGCCCGGCGGGACCGGGAGGCCCAGATTGGCCATTTCCGCGAGATTGGCGCCCTTGCCGCCGAGCAAGTCGCGCATCCCCCCGTCGCCTTCGGCCTTGCCGCCGCCGAAGGAATAGACCCATTTCGACATTTCCAACTCCCAGGACGCGCCGTTACGGCCGCGACGAGCGCCCACAACGCCCGATACGTCGCCGCGTCTTGCGCAGGCGAGGCCCTCATAGCTTTTTCTGAGGAGCGGCGCAGCCTTGATCAGCGCCTGGCCCGAAGGCCAAGGCCGAAACTCACCCAGGCCGCGCCATGGAAGATGAGATCGATACCCAGCAGCGTGCCGAGGACGAAGACGCTGTCGGCCGGCCAATGGCCGATGATGATCAGGCCGAGCAGGATGGTGACCGCCCCGGCGAGGAACACCAGTTGGCGCGGATGATCTTGCGGCAGTTGAAAGCCGAGCAAGAGGCGCACTGCGCCAGCGGCGATCAGACCCGCCCCCAGCATCAACGTCAACACGGCCGAGGCGAGGATCGGATTGAAGATGCATATGAGACCGACGACGAGATAGAGCAGGCCGCCGATCACCCAAAGGAAGAAGCGACTCCAACCCTGCGAGTGCATGCCGATGCCGATCTCGGCCCCGCCGGCGATCAGGAAGACAACGCCATTGACGAGCACGGTGGCGATCGTCGCGGCGAGCGCGAAAACAGTCGCCGCCAGGCCGAGCGCGATCAGCAGCACGCCGAAGGCGACGATCCCGCCCCATTTGTCGCTGAGCCAATGAACGGGCGCGCCCAGGCCCTGGACTTCGCCG
>Ga0209773_10000121_pt1 | contig 22157 bp, 14 predicted proteins | sample BogFormECP14_OM1_FD_188244 | JGI IMG/M metagenome (GOLD analysis project Ga0209773, IMG submission 188244) | Bog forest soil microbial communities from Calvert Island, British Columbia, Canada - ECP14_OM1 (SPAdes) (version 2) | ecosystem: Environmental > Aquatic > Freshwater > Wetlands > Bog ... | reverse complement strand
GGATCGGGTGGTGAAACCCGCGATTCTGGAAGCCATCAAAGCGCAGACGGCGCAGTACGACGCGGAGCAGCTGATCGCGCAGCGCGCAACGGTGCGAAACGGGATTGAGCAGTATGTGCGGGACCGGCTGGCAGCGCACCATATTGACGTGGACGCGGTGAGCATCACCGATTTCAATTTTTCCGAAGAATATAACCGGGCGATTGAAGCCAAGGTGACGGCGCAGCAGAATGCGTTGAAAGCGGAGAACGATTTATCGCGCATCAAGATTGAAGCGGAACAGAAAGTAGCGCAGGCCGGAGCGGAAGCAAAAGCATTGGAGGTGCAAAAGCAGCAGATCACGCCCGAGTTGCTGCAACTGCGGACGATCGAAATGATGCAACAACATTGGGACGGCCATCTGCCCGAAGTGTATATGGGCGGTGGGCAGGGTGGCGCGCTGCCGATGATTGACGTGTTGAAGGCGGCAGGCCGGAACAAATAGCCCGGCAGCGCCTTAAGGCTTAGGCTCGCGGCCGCGGACGCTTTTTTCCCAGAGCGGCCAGAAGCCGGCTTCCTGCATGTCCTTATCCAGTGCAGTCTCGCGCAGAAGTTGCTCGATTTCGGCGCGGGATTGGCGCGGACCGATGCGCTGTTCGGCGTCGGCGACGGCGAATGCGGTGACGGCGGCGATTCCGGAGTGGCGCTTCAGCTCGGCGATATCAACTTTGTCGAATGTGTCCGACGAGGCGTGATAGTTCAACATGTAATTCGCGGGGTCTTGATTGGCGACGAGGGTGGGGACGCCTTCGATGAGGAAATCGAAGTTGTCAGTGTCCATTCCGGCGTCCATGGTGAAGTCCTTCACGCCAAGAGAGGTTATCGGTTCGAGCGCCGCGCGAACCGGTGCGACGATATCTTTGCGGCCGCCCAGCGCATAGCCCGTGACCTTGCCGTTTCCTGAATCAAAAATGATGGCGGCGATCATGTGATCCAGTTCGGCGCGGTGCGCGTGGGCGTAGGCGGCCGAGCCGAGCAGGCCCTGTTCTTCGCCGGTGAAAAGGATGAAGCGGATGGAGCGGCGCGGGATGGTGCCGGAAGCATGAATCACGCGCGCGGCGTCAATCGTCATGGCGACGTTGCAACCGTTGTCGAGCGCGCCGGTGCCGAGGTCCCAGGAATCCAGGTGGCCGCCGAGAACCACGAATTCATCGGGCTTTTCGCGGCCACGAATTTCTGCTACGACGTTTTCGGAATCCACCGGGCCGGTGACGCGGTTGGGCATTTCGAAATGCACGTGAACTTTTTGTCCGGCCGCCAGAAAGCGCGCGATGCGCTCGGCGTCTTCCCGCGCCACGACGGCTTGCGGCATTTTCTCGACTTCGCCGTTGACCGCCAGGGTGTGGCGATACAGAAGCAGATTGGGCCGCGACGACATCCATAGCACTGCCACGGCGCCGGCTTTCAGAGCGCGATCCAGAATGGCAGGGCCGACCGTATATTCGTTGGTCAGATCTTCCCAGGTGACCAGGAAATTCGAATGGATCAGAACGATCGCGTCTTTTCCGGCGGCTCCCGCTTTAGCGAAGCCGGCGTCATCGCCCATGCCGGCATCCACCACGTCCGCGGTGATGCCTCCTTCGGGAGTGGCCGGTGACCAGCCGATGGAAACCAGGCGAACTGGAAACGGCGCGGGGAAAAGAATCTCTAGATGGGTGTGGCCTTCGGTCCAGCCATTGGGAATCGTGAATTTTTCGGTATGCACGTCGTCAACGCCCGCGTGACGGAAGGCTTGCACGGCCCAGTCCGCGGCGCGGTCGGCTGACGGCGTGCCGGTGACGCGGCCGCCGATGGTGTCGCTGAGATAGCGCAGGTTTTCTTCGAGCGGCGAGGGACCTAGGGCGGACTGAATCATCCTGGGTGCCAATTCGGCACAGGATTTTTGCACGGAGCAGGCCCCGGAACCTTGCGGCACCTGCTGCGAGAGCGGCGCGGGCTTGATGGGGGGAATTTGGGCGCCGGCTGCGAGTGCCAGGAACAGCAGGCTGTGGACAGCGGCTAAGAGTTTGGTGGTTCTGTGCAAGGCTTCGGCTCCCTCGTAGGAATTTCCGCCTACGGATTGCAACGGAGGAGTGTAACCCGAAATCATTTTCCGCAAATGGAATCGTGCTGATGGGAGCGATGAGGCCTGGCCGGATCGCGGGTGATTTCTGTTGCGTGGGGCCTGTGGATAACTTTTGCGCTCGGAAGAATTTGCAAGGCTAGAGCAGTTTCTACCTATGAATTTTGGAGCGCGAAGCTAGCCTGGCCGCACATGTTTCTCATTTTGAGCCACTTAAATAAGTTCGGGTTTGGCAAAGAGCCTGCCACGGCCCAGTGCCGGTTGGAGAGTGACCGTCACTCCCGCAATCGGGATTTAGGGGAGCCGGACCGTATCGGCACGGACCGGTTTTTGTCAGTGATTTGTGCAAGATAAGATGTAGACATACCGTTGGGAAACGCAAAATTGCAGATTGCAGTTAAATCCCAAGGCTTCGCTGCATGCGATCCTGGGCAAGCAGACGGAAGGCTCACTTTGAAAAAGGTTCGTGTATTTCCAAAGCTCGTACCCCGCGAAGAAAAGCAAGAAACGAATCACCCGAATCTGTTCCTCTTCTGTGAATCATCCAGCGGCGCGGCGCAGTTTCGCGCGACGGGCGGAGGAGACCTGGAGTGCACCGTGCAGCGCATTGCCGGGCTGCTGGCGATGCAGTGCCTGGTGCGCGGGCAGAGCCCCGCAGACTTTCAGGTGCTGGTGCCTGCGGAGCAGTCTCTGGTGGCACGGCTGATGTCGCGGACGGAGGAACTGCTGAAAGAGGGGCGCGCGATTGCGTGCCCGACGTCGTTGAGCGCACGGCAGAGAGAAGTGCTGGACGCCGTGGTGGGCAACCGAGCAAACAAGGAAATTGCTTCGCGGTTGAATATCACCGTGCGCACTGTGAAATTTCATGTGTCTTCGCTATTGAGCAAGTTCGGTGTGGAAACGCGCTCCGAGCTGGCACGCAGGGCTGCCGGATTCATGCGGCCGACGCTGCTGGAAAACGAGACGAGGACTCCAACCCAATCCAATACGGGAAGCAGGAATCTGGTCCCCGAGCAAGCGATGCAGAAAACGCCGCTGGCGATCGCCAACGGCTCGCGCAGCGTGCGATTCCCTGGACGCATTCTCACCGCGTAAGCGGAGGGGCCAGAGAGAGCCGGTGAGTAGCTCCCAAGCAGTGCGCGCTGCGGGGCTTGAATTACTGCCGATAGGCTGACCACATATCATCAATAAACGTGTATTGCGGGAACTCTCCTTGCAACCAGTAACGAGTCTGCCCCTGCCGATCCCAATTCGCGCTGTAATCGAAACCCGTTTGCGCTTTGATTTCGGCGATGGCCTGTGAATCATCTTCGGTCATCCAGCGATCCGCGTAGTCAAAGAACGCCGGGTAATTCCAAACACTTTCGGCATTAAGAAGATGAATCGCAAGCGCCTCACCTACCCACGACACCGACGTACAGCACCTGCGATAAGCCTCACCCAACTGTTCATTGCCGTTCAATAAAGGCCAATTTACGGGCTGCAGCTGCTCATACGGACCGTACAAGCCGGGACTGGCGGGCTGCCCATTGGCAGTTACACCGTAGTGTCCGCCGTAAATTACGATCGCGCCTTGCCAAGCCTGCTGGTAGGTTTCGGCGGGAGGAAGCTGGTTGATGTACAGCGTTTGCATGTCCTCACCGAACTGGTTGGGGTAGGTGGCCGAGACATTCTTCATGCCATTATTGTTTAACAAAATTCCGGCGAAGAGGATCGGCAGTTTCCTGCCGCTGTGATGCCCGCCGAACGCCGGCCATCCGTAACCGGTTTGCACGCAGCCGTACAAATCAATGCCATATTGCACGAAGTAGTTCGTAAGATTCACTTTTTGATCGGCGGGAAAATTCAGCGTCAGCAGGAGAGCGGCGTAGGAATCCGCGAAGGCAATGTGCTGGCCATAGCTGGGCATGTACTCCGCCGGCGCATCAAATAAGAACGCGTTGGTATCAATCCAGGGTCTTCGATACCACGTTTCGAATTGAGAGAGCGGCGGCGTGCCTGCAGGATTCGGTGGAGCGAGAGAGGGCAAGAGATTTCTCTGCAAGGAATCAGCGTGATAAATCGCCTGGCTGCGATCGCAGTACGATGGACGAAAGGCGTCAGACGACGGAGCTGTTGCCAGAACCGTAAGAACGGAAACCGTGGCCACCGGGCTGACGCTCATATCGGAAGCGCGCATGACTTCCGGGAGAGAATGGATTTGCGCGAGACTGATGGAGGAGACCAGGGAGTCACCGGGCTTAAGCGTGATCGGCGGATAGGAGCGCAAGGACGCATCAAACCACCAGGATTCGTCGCTTCCGTCATTCAGCCGAGAATCGAAGCCGCTCTTGCCGTTCGCGGACGGCAGGTTAACCACCGAGCCGTTTTCATAGGGTGAAGAAATGGTCGGGGCCGGGTCAATCGCGGTGACAGTGACCGGACCGATAACAAAGTAATCGCCCGTAACGAACTGGCCCACCGGGACAGCTTGGCTAAATGTCCAGGTGATTCCATCTCTTGATATTGATGATGCGGTTCCTGGCGGCGGAACGGCAATGATTGTTACGGTGGCTTTCGCGAACTTCGACGCGTCCGCGACGCTCGTCGCCGTGACGCTGTAGGATCCGACGGTGCTTCCGGCTGTGTATAGACCGGCCGAAGAGATGGTTCCGCCGGATGCTGTCCAAGTTACACCGGTGTTTGCTGTTCCGGTCACGGTGGCCGAAAACGCCTGCGTGTTCCCAGCTTGTAGAGACTCAGAAGTAGGGTTGATCGCGACGGATATCGTCGGTGTCGCAGTCACGGTTACAGTTGCCGTGGCTGATTTTGAACTGTCGGCGGCGCTGGTCACGGTAACGCTGTAGTTGCCGGCGACATTGCCAGCGGTGTACATGCCAGCAGAAGAAATCGTTCCACCGGAAGCCGACCAAGTGACGCCGATGTTGGACGTTCCTGTTACGCTGGCGGAAAACGGTTGGGTGGTCCCGGCCGGAGGCGACGCAGAAGTCGGGTTGATTGCAATCGCTACAACGGCGGGATCCGGATTAGATTTCTGCGAACTTGTGGTGCCTGTGCAACTGGCGAGACCGACTATGGCCAGCAGGACGGAGAGTAGAACGACGATGATCGGGCACGGATTCCGATTCTCCGTGCAATCAGGAGATACGTGATCCGAACGGAACAGAGACTCGGGAGCGGTCATATATGTCAACACCACACACATAGGCTAGAGCAGCTGGAGATCCGACGTCTACTGGCCAAAAGGTCGGATTTGGAACAGGCAGAGAATCGGCATGGAACAAGAAGCACAGGAATTTACAGGTTTTGACGCGCATGCGGAGCGGCGGGACCGTTCGTGAAGAGATCGTTGCGCTGAATGGAATCGCCTTCGGCGGCTCAGCGATTGGCTGCGGGGAAGTTAAGAGAAAATGCCAGGCTCAATTGCTGCCGCCAATCGGGCATCTGGATTCCAAAGACTCGATTTAATTTTGAATTGGAGAGAACCGAATAGGCAGGACGGCGCGCGGGAGTGAGATGTTCGGCTGTGGTGATGGGGAGCACCCGGCGGGTCAGCAGTTCGTTTCCATTTGTTGCGGCACGGAACCAAGCGGCGGAGTCTGGCGCTTGCGCGGCTTCCTGCAGGATCGCACGAGTAAACTCGTACCAATTGGTTTCGCCGCCTGCAGTCATGTGATATGAACCGCTGCGATCTGACCACACTGCTGTTCCGTCCGCTGGATTGCAAATCTGCTCAAGAGCTTTCGCCGTAGCACTGGCGATTTCGCGGCTCCACGTGGGAGCGCCAATCTGGTCACATACGATCCTGAGTTCCTCGCGCTGTGTCGCCAGGCGCAAAATCGTGAGGAGAAAATTCTTGCCGCGCGTGGAGTAGACCCAGGCGGTGCGAAAGATCAGATGGTCCACGCCTGAATCCCGGACGGCCAGTTCTCCTGCGAGTTTTGTCCTGCCGTAGACGCTGATGGGATTCGGCGGATCGTTTTCATCGTAGGGAGAATTCTTGGAGCCGTCGAAGACGTAGTCCGTCGAATAATGGACCAAGGCCGCGCCGATTTTCTTGGCTTCTTCGGCCATGATCGCCGGAGCTTCGGAATTAATGGCGCGGGCTGCGGCTTCGTCTTTTTCCGCCTGGTCCACAGCGGTATACGCGGCGGCATTTACAATCAGAGCTGGGTGAACATCGTGAATCAATTTGCGAATTTCTGCGGGCCGCGACAGGTCGAGCTGTTGGCGATCCGTGGCGACGACGTTGCCCAGGCGCGACAAGACGTGTTGAAGATCGTCGCCTAATTGGCCATTCTTGCCGGTCAAAAGGATCTTCGGATTCATTTGGATGAGTAGCGTGGAAGAAACTCGCGCGGAACATCCGCAAGCTTCGAATATTTCGCGTCCTTTTCGGAAACAAGAGGACCCGCAACGCCCCAGGAGATATTGATGTCGGCGTCGTTCCAGAGAATGCCGTGTTCATCGCCCGGGTCGTAGAAGTCGCTGCACTTGTAAAGGAATTGGACGGTATCGGTGAGCGCCAGAAATCCGTGGGCAAACCCCGCGGGAATGAAAATCTGATTAAGATCGTGCGCGGACAGGCGGACGCTAGTCCATTTTCCAAAATGCGGCGAACCGATGCGAATGTCCACGGCCACATCCAGAGCTTCACCTTCGACCACGCGGCACAGCTTGGCTTGCGCATGATGGAACTGGTAGTGGAGCCCACGCAGGGTGCCCTTCAGCGAGCGAGAATGGTTGTCCTGGACAAACAAATCGGGGATGCCCAATTCCGCAAAGCGATCGCGATGGTAGGTCTCCATGAAGAAGCCGCGAGCGTCGCGAAACACTTTGGAACGAAGCTCATAGACGCCGGGAAGAGTGGTTTCAATGCGCTGCACGGAATTCGGGCTCCCGCAAAAATCGTGATGCAGAAAAGCGCAGCACGCAGTTCGATGACTTTAGCAGACTTCGTTCACATGCAGTAGCAGTCGGAAGATTCCGAAAACGAGCTAATTTTTAGATTTTCGTCCTGACTCCGCAATCGCGTGGAGAGAAGAATCCCGATTCTCGTAATATTTCTGGTAGTAAGTGAGATACTCTCCGCCGCGCACTCCCGCCATCCACTCGGTGTTGGCGCGATACCAATCAATCGTCTCACGCAAACCGTCTTCCAGAGAGATGGAGGGTTGCCAGCCGAGTTCCCGTTCGATCTTGTCACAAGTCAGCGCATAGCGGCGATCGTGGCCGGGGCGATCTTTCACGTAGGAGAGAAGCGATTCAGTCTTTCCCGTGGCACGAAGCAGACGGCGCGCCATGGCAAGATTTTCGACCACATCGCGGCCGCCAATGTTGTAAACCTCGCCGATACGTCCGCCCTCGAGAACCGCCAGAATTCCGCGGCAGTGATCTTCCACATGGAGCCAATCGCGCTCTTGCTTGCCGTCACCGTAGATCGGCAGGGGCTTATCATCCAGTGCATTGATAATCATGAGAGGCAGAAATTTTTCAGGAAATTGAAAAGGGCCATAATTGTTGGAGGCTCGAGTGATGACCGCCGGGAAAGCAAACGTACGAACGTAGGACCTAACAATCAAGTCCGAGCCCGCTTTCGAAGCGGAGTAGGGGCTGCTCGGCTGCAGCGGCGAGTTTTCATCGGCAAATGCGCCGGGCGGCATGTCACCGTAGACCTCGTCGGTGGAGACGTGCACGAATTTTTTTATATTGAGCTTGCGCGCGATCTGCAGAAGCACGAAGGTACCGGTAACATTAGTTTCAATCACGGGCGCCGGTTCATAGATACTGCGGTCCACGTGAGACTCGGCGGCGAAATGAACGACCGTCTGACATCCGGCCATAGCCGCTTCGACAGCGGCAGGATCGCAAGTATCGCCTTTGATGAAGGTGTATCGCGGATCGTCCGCGACGGAATCCAAATTTGCGAGGTTTCCCGCGTAGGTCAACTTGTCGTAGTTGACGACGGAATAGCTTTTCGCGAGGCCCAACACATGTCGGATGAAATTCGATCCGATGAAGCCCGCACCGCCGGTGACAAAAATTTTCATCGGGCTACTTCCTGACGTCCGGCGACGGTCGTGCGATTCATCTTGTTCGCGCCGGTTTCCGCGACGAGGGTATTGGCGCGGAGCAGAGACTCAAAGGTGCCAGCATCAGTCCACCAACCGTCGAGGACTTCGTAGGTGAGTTTGTCTTCGTCGATGTAGAAGTTGTTCACGTCGGTGATTTCTAGTTCGCCGCGGCCGGAAGGCTTCAGGCGGCGAATTTTCTGGAAGACGCTTTTGTCGTAGAGGTAGATGCCGATGACAGCGAAATTTGATTTGGGCGCCTTGGGTTTCTCCTCGATGCCCACGACGCGCTTACCCTGAATTTCCGCAACGCCGAAGCGCTGCGCGTCTTCAACTTCCTTGATGAGAATTTTCGCGCCACCGTTCTGCGCCTTGAAATTCGCGACAGCCTCGCGAATATTGTTTTCAATGATGTTGTCTCCTAGAATTACGCAGATCGAATCGTCACCCGCAAAAAATTCCGCCAAACCCAGAGCGTCGGCTATTCCGCCTTCGCCTTCCTGGTAGGTATAGTTCAAGTGCTTCAATCCGAAGTCGCGGCCATTGCCCAGCAGACGCAAGAAGTCTCCGGCGTTCTTGCCGCCGGTGACCAGAAGGATTTCTTCGATCCCGGCATTCACGAGTGTCTGAATGGGGTAATACACCATGGGCTTGTCATAGATCGGAAGAAGGTGCTTGTTGGTAACACGCGTCAATGGGTTCAAGCGGCTGCCAGTTCCACCTGCGAGTACGACGCCTTTCATCTTTCCCTCTGTTTCCCCGGATTCATCGAATTTCGAGTTGGTGCTGCCAGGGTGGCTGATTATTGCTGAGAACAAATCGAATCGCAATTAAACTATCGGGTCTGAGATTACCGATCTATCATAAGGGAATCCGAAGATAAAGAAGTGCATTTTCCATGCCAATCAGGGCGCTATGCGGCTTTCGCGTCCGCTCAATACCTTTGTCTACTTTGTAATGCGGTGTGGGTTCAGGCCCGGCAATTGCGCCGGGCATAGTCAGGCCATCGCAATGGAAGAACGATCATTAAGAATGCCCTCCTAATTCCATTTCTCGGGGCGATGCGTGGTCAAGCAACTTCGCATTGGCGTACAATCGCGCCACGACATTTATGGCGAAGAACGGTGAGTTAGGGCGACCATGAGTTACTGCCAGAGCAGAAACCGGCGGTCGCTGTTAATCCAGAGGAAGCTTCCGACAGCGAGGAGAAGTGACAGTCCGGGATAATCGAAGGAAAACGATCGGCCGCTGGTGGAGACGAGAAGCCACTCTAGTAGAAAGGCGGGAATCAGGAATCCGAATGCGAGCCACACGAAAGCTGTAAATTTCAGAGAAGTCAGATTTCTCGCGGCGATACCTAGAATCGTGCCGGGAAAACAAAAGACCAGAGCGTAATAAACGTAGTTGTAGCCTTCGAGTTCACCAGATTTGACCGCACGCACGGACTTCGCCAAGGCTGTACCAGGGCCGAGGCGGTAGGTTAGCGGCTCCTGTTTGCCGTCAATGAACAGAGAAAGATTCGAACCATCATAGGTATAGAGGATGTCGCGGGTACGGCCGGCTGTAAATACTCCCGGGATAATCCATGCAAGGAGCGAATGGTTTGCCGAAAGCGGATTGCGAAACCATAAGGCCAAGCTCGAGTCTTCCTGGCGGAGAGTGAGATTAGAAAAACCCGAGGGCTCCGAGATGGAGATGATTCTGCCGTCACCTCCAGCCCCCTCAGCGGGAGTGCACAGAACTCGCAGTGTGAATTGATTCGTCTTTTCCAGATTGGCGATCAGGTCCGGTACGGCGACTCTGGAGGTGAGCCAGGAGGCGCCATCCAAAAGGAGCAGACCTGATCCTGAAGTCGTCGGAGGGCTGGGAAACCAAGCCAACTCGGAGGAAATCTGCCTTTGATTGCGAAAGGGCGGGCCGGCGGAGAAATCATAGTCCACAATCAAGCCGGGATTGGCGGTATCCGTCGCTTGGCCGGCGGATAATAGCTGCGCGACTTCGCTGCGAAGCGCGAGATCCCCAATTTGCACGGCATTGACCGTGCCCTTCCACGGAGACTTTCCCGAGGCGTCGTCGCCCACAACCAGCTGAGCGTCCGAGCGCCAACCGCGCAACCGCGTGGTTTTTTGAAGCTGAAAAGAAACTGCAAACCACAGTGCGAAATAGATCAGCAGAACCACGACGGTGCTCCGCTGTGTCAGATGGGTTTCGAGCCAGCTCTCACAGCTTGATAGGCAGGCCAACGCGCGTTTTCCGAGCATTTCATAAATAACAAAACCAGCCACCGACCCGGATGTGTTGGTAAAGATGTCCTCCCATCCCGAATCGCGCGGCGGAACATAGAGCTGGAGAAATTCGATGCAATAGGAAAACAGGGCGCCAGTCGCCAGCGCCAGCACGAAAGTGAAGGCGCGTGATTTTCCGCGCTCACGGAGCTTCGCTGCCAGACCAAAACCGAAGGGAACAAAAAGCAAAACGTTCAGAAAAACGGCTAAAAGACGAGCCGCCTTTAGGCTCCTTCCCAAAAGGACGGGAGAACCACCCCCTGGCACGGCAGCGTGGAAGTCGAAGCGAAAGGGGTAGAGAGTAAGAAACAGGATACCTGCGGTCGCGAGCAGCAAAATTCGGTTCGACCAACCACGTCTGAGCACCGCAGTGGATACGCCAGTGAGTTTATCCTGCATTGCGCTCGTGAGTGGATCCCTCAAAAAACCATCTTAAAGTCTAGCACACGGCGGTTTCCGTCGGTTTCGTGCGGACTTCGCGTAGGCAGCTTCGCCAATGGTTTCTCCGAGACCAGCTAATCCAAATCAAAACACCTCCGTAAGTGACTAGTGCGGAACGACTACGGGCACCTGTACGGCTACGAAGTTCAGTGCGTACTGGAACGTCTGAACAGGCGAAAGGAACTGATCCAATTCGGCTCCTCTGACCAGTAGTTGCCGCTCTGCTTCACTCCCTAGACTGATCGGGAGATGAGAGCCCACAGCCAAGATCAGTCAAATCGCACCTCAACCGCAATCCCGCAACACGCAGCAACCGTCAATCGTTCCTCAGCGGCGTTCGTCCTAGTTACGGCGCTCGCAATGCTCTTGACAATTACAGGGCTTTCCAGTTGCGCCGGCTACACCAGCGCGGCAAAAGCATCGCCCACAGATCCGGGCACGGATGCTGGAGTGCTCTCGCCGAGCGCGACCAGCCTTACCTTCGGCAGCGTCGCCGTCGGCAGCACTACGACGCAAAGCTTGACCGTGACCAACACAGGGACGGGGACGGTGACCATCTCTCAGGCGACCTTGACCGGCGCCGGCTTCGCCGTGATTGGCGGAAATCCCTCTGGTGCGATCGCCGCGGGCCAGAGCAGCACCGTACAAATTCAGTTTGCTCCGACCTCAGAGGGAGCGATCACCGGCAATCTTGCGATTGTTAGTAATGCTTCCAATTCCCCGCTGGCGATCTCCTTAGCCGCCACAGGGACACAGACCGGTTTGACGATCTCTCCCTCTGCGTTGTCATTCGGAGATGTGGTCGTAGGACAAAGTGGCACGCAGAGCGTCAAGCTGACCAATAGTGGAAACTCCAATCTCACCATTAATCTCGCGACGGTCGCAGGAACTGGCTTCGGAATCAGCGGACTCTCTCTGCCCACGACGTTAGCCGGTGGGCAAAGCCTTTCCTTCATCGCGCAATTTGCGCCGCCAGCCACTGGGGCCGCAACGGGGAGCATCACATTCACCGATAACGCACCGGGCTCTCCTCAGACATTGACCATGGTTGGCAGCGGGCTGGCGGCCAACTCGAACTTGACGCCCAACCCTGGCAGCGTGGCGTTTGGAAATGTGGTGGTCGGCAGCAACAGCCAGCAGACGATTACTTTGACAAATTCAGCCAATACCAGCACGACGATTTCCGCCGCTAGCTCGAGTGGGACCGCATTTACTGTGACGGGAATCGTAACGCCCATGGCCTTGGCGGCGAATCAGAGCGCCAGCTTTACCGTGCAGTTTGCGCCGACAACCACTGGGAGCGCTACAGGGAGCATCCTGATCACCAGCACCGCAAACGATCCGACCGTTGCGATCCCACTTAGTGGAACGGGCGTACAGGGGAATTTGACGTCGAATCCAGCTAGTATCAACTTCGGGAGCCTGCTTGTGGGCGCTAGCGGGTCGGTCAACGTGACCCTGACGAACTCCGGAACGGCAAGCGTCGCAATTTCGCAGGGCAGTTCGTCGGGGACGGGATATAGCATTACCGGTCTGTCAAGCCCATCAACGTTGACTGCGGGACAAAGCACGTCGTTTACCGCCAAATTCTCACCGACTGCTGCAGGAAACGCGACGGGCAGCATTTCGATTGTCAGCAATGCGCCCGGGTCGCCGTTGGTCATCGCCTTGTCTGGTTCGGGAACCGCGTCGCAACCTCAGCTTACGATCAGTCCTGCGAGCGTTGCCTTCGGCAGCGTCTCCGTTGGCAGCAGCGGATCGCAGACGGTCACGCTCACCAACGCCGGGAATGCTACGTTGACGGTGACCCAAGCGTCGCCTTCGGGTACTGGATTCAGCATGAGCGGCGCGAGCATGCCGATGACCATCAATGCCGGCAGCAGCGCATCGTTTTCCGCCATCTTTGCGCCGACCACTACGGGAGCAGCGTCGGGCAGCATTTCGATCGTCAGCAATGCTCCGGGTTCGCCAGCAGCGATCGCTTTATCTGGGACGGGGATTCAGGGACAGCTGGGCGCAAATCCCGCGAGCGTCAATTTCGGATCGGTTGCGGTCGGCAGCACTGGATCTCAGACCATTACGTTGACGAACTCGGGATCCGCCAGCGTGACGATCTCCGCTGCTACGGCATCCGGGACAGGTCTCAGCATCAGCGGCTTAAGTACTCCGCAGACTTTGGGCGCGGGGCTGAGCACAACTTTCAGCGCTCAGTTCGCTCCGACTACCGCGGGAAGCGCGAGCGGAAGTATTTCGATCGCGAGCAACGCACCGAACTCCCCGTTGACGATCCCCTTGAGTGGGACCGCTACGCAGGCGCAACTAGCGGCGACGCCAGCTACTGCAGCTTTCGGGAACGTAGTGACTGGTACTAACAATTCACAAACCATCACCCTGACGAACGGCGGTAGCGCGGCCCTAACGATCTCCTCGGCTACGGTAGCGGGAGCCGGCTTTAGCACCACGGGACTTACGGTACCGCTCTCCATCGCGGCAGGCAAGACTGCGACATTCAATGCGGTCTTTGGACCGAGCGCCGCGGGCAGCGTCACTGGATCGGTAGCGCTCGTGAGCAACGCACCTAATTCGCCGTTCACGATCGCTCTCAGTGGCACGGGGGTTGCCGCGACTCAAGTTCTCGGACTGAGCGCTTCGAGCTTAAGCTTCGGGAATGTGAACGTAGGAAGCAACAGCTCGTTGAGCGCGACGCTGACCAACAACGGAAACTCAAACGTTACAATTTCAGGTGTGACTGCGTCGGGAGCAGGTTTCAGTTCGAGTGGCCTGACATCCGGCGAAACCCTGACGCCGAATCAAGCGGTGACGGTGACCGGTGAGTTTGCTCCAACGACTGCGGGGGCGGTAAGCGGAAGTGTCAGCATCGCGAGCAACGCCACGAGCTCGCCATCGACGATCACGCTTTCGGGCACGGGCGTGTCCACGACTGCCTCGACCGTTGCGCTTACATGGACTGCCAGCACGTCTACCGTAAGCGGATACAACGTCTACCGCGGAACAACATCGGGCGGGCCGTACTCGACGAAGCTGAATTCCTCGCTCGTCACAGTGGTGAACTATTCGGACTCGACGGTCACATCCGGACAAACCTACTACTACGTTGTTACAGCGGTGAACTCGAGCGACGTGGAAAGCGTGGATTCGAACCAAGCGACTGCGCAAATTCAATAAGCGGAACGCGGAGATCAAGAATTCGGAAGGAACGGTAAACTGTAGGGATTGAAGCGGGTTCGCTACGAGCGGGGTGCTCATTCGTTCGCTTGTCCCCGGACAGGAACCGAATACTGTCCGCGCGGACAGGGTAAGGCACCTGTCCCAACTGTGTACCCTCGGCCAGTAGTTCTGGCCATCTGCCCCAATGGACAATGCGCGTGCTGATGACACGCGCCAATATCGCAGAAGGAGCACGCGTGAACGAGCTAGCTCGTTCACAGCGATCTGCTCTCGCATCCAACTTTCGCACTCTTGTTGCGGGTGTAGCTCTGCTCGCGCTCTTGATGACGTCAGGCTGCGTTGGCGTCACCGGCAAGGCAACTCCCAGCGTTACCGGAATTTCGTTGGATGTAGCACCCAACTCCGTCAGCTTTGGAAATGTGGCGGTCGGCCAAAGCGCCACGCAAACAGTCACCCTCACCAACAATGGCACGGAGATGCTGACTGTTTCGGGGATTTCGGTATCGGGCACTGGTTTCACTGCTTCCGGCCCGCAGCTGCCCCTCGCTCTCAACCCAGGCCAAAGCGCGTCCATTTCCGCCGGCTTTAAGCCAACTGTGGGAAGCACGGAAAATGGATTAATTAAGATCACCTGCAACGCACCAGGTTCGCCAATGCAGGTGGCCCTCAGCGGGACGGGCGCGGTCGCTGGCGCACTGACCGCCACTCCGGCTTCCATCTCTTTTGGAAGTGTTGCAGTCGGGAGCCAAACGACCCAGACGCTGCAGCTGGCCAACACCGGCAACCAAAGCGCAACAATCTCTAACGTCGCGTGGTCCGGCACGGGAATCAGCGTTTCGGGGTTCACAGCACCTCTGACATTAGCTGCCGGCAAGACTGCGGACCTTACGATCACCTACAAACCTGTTTCTTCGGGGACGCTCGCAGGAACGGTTTCCGTCTCCAGCAACGCGGCCAATCCCTCTTTGGTCATCAATCTCAGTGGCACGGCTACGTCTTCGACGCTGACTTCGACGCCGTCGTCCGTCAGCTTCGGAAACGTAGCGGTTGGCCAGAGCGCAACACAGACGGTCACGCTTACCAACCACGGAACGGTAACATTAACTGTTTCGGGGATTTCGGTAGCGGGCGCTGGATTCACTGCTTCCGGCCCGAAACTGCCGATCGCACTGAGCGTAGGTCAAAGCATAACCGTTTCTGCTATCTTTAAGCCGACAGTTGGTAACCAGGACACGGGAACGATTACGATCACTAGCAATGCCTCAGACTCTCCTTCACTGGTGCCTCTCAGCGGGACGGGCCTGACTGCGGCCGCGCTGACTGCCTCGCCTGCTGCGATCGCTTTCGGTAATGTTGCGGTTGGCAGCCAAGCGACCCAGACGCTGCAACTGTCTAACACTGGGAACCAGAGCGCTACAATTTCTAACGTCACGTGGTCCGGCACGGGGGTTGGCGTTTCAGGTTTCACGGCACCCTTAACCCTGGCTGCCGGCCAAGCTGCGAAACTTACGGTCACCTACAAGCCAGTTTCCTCAGCGACGCTCGCGGGGACGGTTTCCATTTCTAGCAACGCGACCGATCCCACCATGGTCATCGCGCTCAGTGCCACGGCTACGTCTTCGACGCTCGCTGCGACGCCCTCGTCCGTCAGCTTCGGAAATGTCATAGTCGGCAGTAACACGTCGCAGACAGTTCTTCTGACAAATATCGGGACTTCCCAGGTCACGATCTCCAGCGTCACGCCCTCGGTCGCGGGTGTTGCGGTTTCGGGGATCACGACTCCCGTCAGTTTGGCGCCCGGAACGAGTGCAACTTTCACGGCGGCATACAAACCTACGGGCACAGGCAACATTACGGGCACGATTACGGTTGCGAGCAATGCGGTGGGTTCACCGACGATCATTAATCTCAGCGCGACGGCTGCGGCGGCTTCGGTTCAACTGACGCCCAGCGCCACGAGCTTAAGTTTCGGCAGCGTCACGGTTGGATCATCCGGCACCAAGCAGCTAACCGTGAGCAGCACCGGAAACGCGAACGCTACCGTCTCATCGGTGACGGTCACCGGTAGCGGATTCAGCCTCACGAGTTCGGCAGCAAGCCTGGTTCTCGGTCCAAGCCAAGCGCAAACTTACACCGTCAATTTCGATCCCACAGCCCCAGGCAGTCCAACCGGCACATTGACAATCGCGAGCAACGCACCGAATTCGCCTTTGACGATCGCTCTGTCCGGGACGGCGGTCGCCGCTGCGAGCCAGCACACTGTGACACTCACTTGGAGTCCAAGCAGCTCGACCGTAACAGGGTACTTCGTGTATCGCGGCTCGAAATCCGGCGGACCATATGCGCAGCTGAACTCTACGGCGGACGCGAATCCATCCTATTCCGACAACACCGTTGCCGATGGCCAAGTGTACTATTACGTCGTGACTGCCGTGGACTCCGGCAACATCCAAAGCGCTGACTCGAACCAGGTCTCCGTAACGATCCCCGCGAATTAAGTCACACTACATCTGCGAAGCTTCTCTACTCCGCCCGCTTCCGTGACGAAGTGCTTTCCCGATGAGTGCAGCGCCGTAGGTCTCGCTCGAGCCAAGGTAGAAGCAACTGAATCGCTATAAGCAATCCAAGATTTCATCCTGAGTCGGTCCCGGGACGGTGGCATCCGGCGATTTGTTCTCAGAGCTTAACGGGGGCACGGTCTTATTGTTCGATTCCGGCGAAGCCGGAAGACCGGCTACTCGCTCGGCTATCTCCGCGAGCGAGTGCTTCTGTCGCGCATTCTCGTGACTCGTGGCATCCGCTTCTCCACTTGAGCCGCGAGTCGGTGGGTTCGTTTTGTAGTTTTCCGTTCCTTACGGAGCGCCGGCGGAGCTGTCCACTCGGATGGGCGAAACCGCACCAAACGTGGTAGCGCACGAACGGCGGGCAAACGCTTCGCTCGGCAGCTCCGCAGGTACTTGATTCGTGCCGGGCATATTTCGGGAGCGAGCCACTCTTGGTCTCCCGACCCCGGTGCCCAGTGCATGTCTCGAGGCGAGGGTTCTTGGACACGCTGCCAGCGGATCTGGCTATCCGGTTTTGTCATCCGCGGCGTGCCCACCAGCAGCCGGCTATGGAGCGGCATCCTGCGTGTTGTTTGGCCATTGCGCTGCGAACCTTGCCTGTCGAAGCGATCGTTAGCAGAAACCTGCAGAATGAGGAGCCTGTTCAGTCAACGGTTTCCAAGGCGTTAGCATCGACTCAAAACCCTCTTCTTCTTTAAGTCCTTCTTTTGCTCTGAGGCCGCGCTGGACTCGAGCATCCCTCCCGCTTGCGCACTACGTACATCAGGTCAAATCCTCGGGATCGGGATCGGGATCGGGAGCGTCCTCGTCCTCAGAATCGCCTCGATCCAAGCTCGCCTTTATGTCAGCGATCAGCTTCTCATCCCCGGGCTCGTAAAACTTGTCGCTAAACTCGGATTGCTCAGCGGTGCCGCCTTTGGGTTCATTGTGTTCACTACGTTCATCATGGTGCAACTTCCCTTCGGCATCTGGAGCGACAGTTTCATCGTTCACCTCAGCGGTGTCGTTTTCAGATTCGCCATCTCCCCTATAGTGCGTCTCCCTCTCCATATCTCGACAGACGATTTCATCTTCGTCGGGCGGCTCGCTTGCCCATGGATCATTCGCCAAAGTTTTCAGGCATTGTGGATCCTCGCCCTTGCAGAAATCACATGGTGCGTAGAGTCCTCGCACAGGGAGATGAGCGGACGGTGCATCGAGGCCGTATGTCGACATGAGTTCGTGTATTCGCTTCCGCGCGGTACGGTCGAGCCAGACTACCCATCCCAAGCTGGTCCGCTTGCGATCGCGGAAGCCAAGCGTCGTCAATACGGCGCCCACTGCCCTCGCGTTAAGACGAAAGCGCTCAGCGGATCCGGCGAGGTTCGAGTTGACTTCTTGGGTAAGCTGCCGAATCGCGTAGGTTCCCTCGTCGGGGTGAAGATGAATCTGCTCGAAAAGAGTTTCTATGACGGCCGTTTCGTTGGGCGGTAACGGCTCCCGGTTGGAATCTCGCTCCTCTAGCATGCACTCAAGCAAATGCGTGGATGCCTCCGGGTCCTCACCGATAGGGAGCGCCAATGCCTCATAGACGTCGCGGTCGCGCGAGCGAAGCTGGTCACACCCGGAAATCTGAGGTAAACGGACTGTAAGGCATTTATTGAATTTGTACCGCATGAGCTGACGTTGGAGCTTGTCCGCGGCTTTGACGATCTCGTGGTGCGTGGGTTTCAGCAAGTCGGTGCGCGAGGTCTCCCGCATGGGAATGACAATGCACCTACTGTTCAAAGCTTCATCGTTGGGCAGCTCTCGCCAAACCGTCACTTTTGCGCCAAAGGCACGATATGATTTGCCCTCGCGAAAAGCGACCGCGTCCTGAGTGGTTCCCGATCGGAGAAGGTGGAAGAGCGCTTTCTTTTGACCCGCAGTCGCGGTTTCATCGATGAGTAGCGTTGGCATGAACCTTTCGCAAGCGCGATAAAACGCCGACGACGAAATGTCAGATGTAATCAAACCCCGCCGACAGAGTAATTGCAAAATCTTCAGCGCAGTTGATTTTCCCGATTGAGGCAACCCCACGAAAGCGACGTACGGCGCTATTGGAAGGCGATCTACGAACCAACTGCTTAGCACGAAGCAAGCCAATAGAAAGCGGTGCCGGTCGTCGAGATCGAGGCACCGACGGATTAAGGCATTTACCCGTCGCAGCAGATTGCCCACCGAACCGTATTTGTCCCAGCCAAGGTGAGGGTCAAACTTCACAAACCGTATGTGGCGGGTGACTTCGTCCTCATCGGGGGGGCGGACGATGTGTTCATTCACGGGAAAATCCCTGATGAACGGAAGCGTAGAGCGATCGGAACAGTACCGGATGAGCTCAAGTTTGGAATTCATGTTTCGGACCAGTTCGAGATCCCACCCCAGTTGTTCGCGGCGATACGACTGGATTACTGTTTTACCCTCGTAGGAGCGCGTCGGGCTTACCTTCATTTCAGTTCTCCAACCGCATTTTGAGAATGAATCGACTCCCCTAAATAGTATCGGCAAAATCTCACAATGGTTGCTCATGACTGGCACCTGTTAGCACTTAGTTAGTAACCCCTTGGAGAAAATAATGGCCGAATTGACAGGAGTTCAGGCGTTCGAGAGCGAGTTTTTTCCGCGCCTATTCCCGAGTTAGAGAGGGAGCTTGCTGGCCAAAGTTTCTACAGGGTTGATTCTGGCGCGCGCTGGAAGGAACCTGGGGTTGATCGCGGGCGGTAGGGGTGAAGGGAAATCGTTGCGGCGACGTTAGCTTGAGGCATTGCGCTGGCTCGCGGCGAAAATCGTCGGCTGCGGGTTCCCATCCGAGTCGCGCTTTGATTCTGCTATTCGCTTGCCAAGTCGCCGATCACATTGCATCTTCCCGCGCGTGGTCTATGCTTTCCATGGATTGAACACGGGAACTTGCGTGTGCGCGAAATCTCCGACATTCCGTGAAACGATCGTGAGATTGTGATGAAGCGCCGTCGCCGCCAGCAGGCCGTCGACGGTTGATATAGTCGCCCCCTTGACTTTAACTGCGGCGGCGAGCATGCCCCAGCGGTCGGCGACACCCGCGTCGATGAGCAGAATTCTTCCGGCGAAGCGCGCCTGAAGTTCCACGTCCAGCCAGGTTTCCAGAAGCGTGCGCCGCTTGCTCTGCGTCAGCGCTGCCACACCTTTGCGAATCTCTCCGAGGGTGAGAACGCTCAGATGCAGCAACGGCTCTGCGGCCGCTCCCAACCAACTCAGCACACGCGGTTCGGGATGGACGCGCACAGCTTCAGAAATGCAACTCGTGTCCAGCAAAAATCCGCTCATAGCTCAATATCGCTTCCTGCGTCTTTCTGTCGAGCGAGATCGAGCTCGATGTCTACAAGTGGTGACTCACGGAAAAACTGCGCAAGATTTCTTGGTTGATGAGACCTACCGACAAGCTGGTCGTATTGCAGGTCCGAAATCATGACCACGCCCTCCTTGCCTTGTCGAGTGATCAGCTGGGGGCCTTCGGTGCGAGCTCGTCGAAACAATTCGCTAAATCGGGCTTTGGCCGTTTGAAGCTGCCACGAACGTCCGGGAACCTGTAGAGCGCGCGTCTTATCGCGCGCGGCCTGTCTGCCCGTTGTGTTGCGTGGTTTTGGCATGTCTCCTCTTCCCAACAATAACTAGTCTGACTAATCATTATAGCGCACCGCCTGAGATCAGTCAAGCACCGATGTGTGGGCGGCGGAGGCCGCAACGATCCAGGTTGTTTTATCAAGCGCCGCGCCGACATTCTCACCAGGGTCTTGTCCTCTGCTGCGCCTATTCTCAATTTCGCTGCGACTTCACTTCGTTTCGGCTTCATCTCGAACGTCTTGCCCTTCCCTCGAGCAAGCGCACTTTCCACCCGGTTCGTGAATCAATCAGAACGTATTTCGATTCCGGACTTTCGAGGAATCCCGCTCGCCGCAGGCACATCCCGGCTCCCAGCAAGGAGTTTACTGCGACCGTCAAGTGCCCCGCGGCTCGGCCCCGGCTGTCGAGCCCGCCGACAATCTCATATCGAATCCGCGCTGTCAGGAGAGATCCACGCAGGCGTTCTAGATGACTCGAATCTCCATCGACTGGGATTCGCTCAATCCTGCAGCGAGGCGATCTTTGCAGGTCCGCTGACGGAATTGAGCCGAGGCGTGTGCGCGTGTCGAAATTTGGGTCCGCCACCGGCATTTCCTTCCCGATAGCATCTTGCAATTCCTCGAGCGAGACCGCACGCCAGCGGGCGTTGCAGTGTTGGCCTTCTCGGATCTCGAGCAGGAATTCCTTATGCAGCGCGAATTCGCCAAGTACGCAATCGCGGATCACCACCTCGAAATCGGTGGGCTGCTCGCCACATGAGCGCAATGAGGCCTCCTGGAACTCAAGGCCATTGACACGCAGAGAAAAGGCGAACCACTTGAAAGTCGCTGCTGCGCTCACCATTCGCCGCCTTGTTCGGCGTGGTTCAGCAAGCTCGGCAGCGGGCCTTTTTGCAAAGACGCCGAAAATCCAACTCCTGGTTTTGGTGGGGCAACGGCAGCCATTCCTTGGCCGATCGTGCAGAGGGCGCTCTTCAACTCTCGGCCGGACACCTCCTCACCTCTTTCATATGCGAGCTGGCCCGCAAGAATATACGCCTCGCGCAGCTGCGCGAACGAGAGACCCGCGGAGCGCTCGACACAGTCTTGAAGCTCTGCTTGACTCAGATTCGAAACAAACTTGCGAAAATAATCGGCGCGGAGTCCGCCATCTGGGGCTGGGAATTCCACGACGCGGTCGAACCGCCCCGGCCGCCGCAAGATAGCGGGGTCGAGAGCTATTGGATCGTTGGCGGTGGCGACCATAACGACTCCCTCCTGCGTTCCCAGGCCATCCAGGCAATTCAGCAGGTGCGACAAACTCACCTTGGTTGGCGCGAGTTGTGACGGCACTTGCGGAAAGGCGCGGTCGATATCTTCTAACACAATCAATGAAGGAGCATTGCTCGCAGCAATTTGGAACATTCGTTCGAGATAGTAGTCATCCGTCTTCTCGCTAAACAGGGCGATGGAGTGGCCGTCGAGCTTGCCACTATTCAGCATCGCCCGGATGACGCTGGTTTTACCGTTGCCCGGCGGACCATGGAATAAGTACCCGCGGCGAAACGGCAACCGCTGGGCTTGGAACCACGACTCGCGTTCGAGAAAGGTCTCGAAGTCTTTGCGAATAAGGTGCACTACCGACTCACTCAGTACCAAATCGTCCCAAGTAAAGCGACCGACCTTACGGTGACCACTGCCGAACATGTGGAGATAGGAAGAATCGCGTCGCGCGGAGATTCTCTGGATGATTTGCAGCAATCGGACTGCACACTCGCGGTGCACCAGTACGCACTCACAGGTTTCGTCGCGCTCGCGGCTAGGCCCTACGATGGGAACGCGGGCAGCCACGACGGGCCGCGTCAACCCGCGCAGCCAGAGAGCTGCGGGTCCATCCTGCCACTCCGCCT
>Ga0209773_10000120_pt1 | contig 22187 bp, 22 predicted proteins | sample BogFormECP14_OM1_FD_188244 | JGI IMG/M metagenome (GOLD analysis project Ga0209773, IMG submission 188244) | Bog forest soil microbial communities from Calvert Island, British Columbia, Canada - ECP14_OM1 (SPAdes) (version 2) | ecosystem: Environmental > Aquatic > Freshwater > Wetlands > Bog ... | reverse complement strand
GTGACCCGGTCACCGCCGCCATCCTCACGAATCGGCTCGTCAGCGTCGCGTCCCAATTCATCGATCACCGCGCGCCCCGACTCCGCGATTGCTTCGAGGTCGTAGCCACCTTCCAGCGCCGCGACCATCTTTCCGCCGCAGCATTCCGCCGCGAGCCGCTTCACCCGCCGCGCCATCGCCGCGAAACCGGCATCCGTCACCTGCATCTGCGCGAGCGGATCGCGAACATGCGCATCGAATCCCGACGACACCAGAATGAACTCGGGCTTGAAATGCCGCCCGATCGGCAGCACGAGCCGATCGAACACGCGCAGATATTCCGCGTCGCCGAATTCCGCCGGCATCGGCAGATTGACCGTGTACCCCAGGCCTGCGCCGTACCCAATCTCGTGCAGCGATCCGGTGCCGGGATAATGCGGAAACTGATGCGTCGAAACGTAAAGCACCTCGGGTGATTCGTAAAATATATCCTGCAGCCCGTTCCCGTGATGCACATCCCAATCGACGATCATCACGCGCTTCAGACCGCGCGATTCGATTAGCCACTTCGCCGCGATCGCTACATTGTTGAAGAAGCAAAACCCCATTGCGCGATTAGGCAGTGCGTGATGTCCAGGAGGCCGCACAATAGCAAATCCATTAGCTACTTCCCCGTCCATCACCGCCTCGACTGCAGTCAGCACTCCGCCCGCAGACAGCAGGGCAGTCTCGTAAGTATCGCGCGAGCTGTGCGTATCCGGATCGAAGTCGAACCGGTCCAACGACGCCGTACGCGCCACCGTCGCGACGTATTCCGGCACGTGACAACTCGCGATCTCTTCGTCGGTAGCCTCGCGCGGTGCAAAGAATTTCAGGTCAGGCCGCTTGAGCGATTCCGCCATCTCGGTCATCGCCTCGATTCGCTCAGGCCGCTCCGGATGCGATCTGCCGGCGAAGTGCTTCAGGTAGCGGCGATCCGTGACCACCCCGGTTTTAAGCATCGTTGACACCAAAGTCGGGTATGATGATTAACTGGCATGTGGGGGTCGCGGGGAATTTTCCCGCGCATAGGGAAGTCATCGAGTTGCACGGGGATTCGGATCGGACGGTCATCGAACTTTGGACCTCTTTGAAATAGTTATCATCCTCGCGGTCGCGCTGATCGTCCTCGGCCCCGAACGCCTGCCCGAAGTTATGCGCACCGTGGGAAAAATCTTGCGCGAGCTTCGCCTCGCGAGCAATACCGTGCTCCACGAACTGACCGACGTGCTCGAAGAGTCGCCGCCTGCGGCGCCGACCGCAAAAATCCCGCCGGCCGCCGTGACCGCTCCGAGGTCCGATCAACCTGCGTCACCGCCCGCGGCCGCGCCGCCCGAGAAAACATAGCCGGTCATCCCGCACTGTGCCTAGCGAGGATATCACACCGCCAGCAGTCATCGAGGCGACGCCGGAGCAAGCCCGGATGTCGCTCATCGAGCATCTGCAGGAACTCCGCACGCGCCTCATTCGCGCCTTCATCGCCATCGGCCTCGGTTTCATCGTCGCGTATCTGATTGCCGATCCGCTCTTCCACATGCTCACGTGGCCGATTCGCGAAGTCTCCGGCGGCAAGGTACTGCTGATCGGCACGGGCGTCGGCGAGGCCTTCTACACCAAGATCAAAGTCGCGCTCATCGCCGGCCTGTTCATCGCGAGCCCGGCAGTCTTTTACGAAATCTGGAAGTTCATCGCGCCGGGGTTGTACGCAACCGAGCGCAGGATGGCGAGGCCGTTCGTCTTCTTCGCGACGATCTTTTTCGTGCTCGGCGGATATTTCTGCTGGGCCGTAGTTTTCAGAGTCGGCTATGCCTTCTTCCTGGCGCAATACGCGAGCATCGGTGTCACCCCGACCATCCGCATCAGTGAATATCTCGCGTTCTCCTCGAAGCTGCTGCTGGCGTTCGCGCTCACGTTCGAGATGCCGATCTTCGCCTTCTTCTTCACCAAGCTCGGCATGATCGACTATAAGATGATGCTCAGTTTCTGGCGCTATGCGATCCTCGCCATCTTCATTGTCTCCGCGGCGCTCACTCCGCCCGATATGATCTCGCAATTCCTGCTCGCGATTCCGCTGCTGGTGCTGTATGCACTCAGTGTCGGCGTCGCCTGGGCATTTCGTCTCAAGCCCGACGAAAAAACTGCCGCCACAACGCCCGAACCATCTGAAACCATCTGAGCGTCGAGTGAGTTTAGCGGGGTTCCCATGGCAAGAATTCTGACCTCTCCAGTCGCCACCGGCGCGCCCGGCATCCCTCCGCGATGGACCCGCAGCGCCAAGGACGCGGTCTGCACCGCGTACTCGGCAGCCAGCCGTCTCTGGTTCACCACTTCGGCCGGCATGGTCAACGAAATTTATTTTCCCACCATCGACACGCCGCAGGTCCGCGACCTCCAGTTCCTCATCACCGACGGCGAAACTTTCTTTCATGAAGAGCGCCGCGATCTCCCCTCCACCACCGAGTACCTGGCCAACGTCGGGCTCGGCGTGAAAATCGTCAGCCACTCGCCCGACGGCCGCTATCACATCTTCAAGGAAATCATCACCGATCCGCATCAGCCCACCCTGCTCGTCAACACCCGCCTCGAAGGCGACGAGGAGCTGCTTAAAAAACTGCATCTCTACGTTCTGCTCGCGCCGCACCTCTGCGTCGGCGGGTGGGGCAATAACGGTTATCTTACGCACATCGTCGGGCACGAATTTCTGACCGCCAACCGCGACGGCGTGTGGCTGGCGATGGCGGCGACCGAGCCGTTTCTGCGGACTTCATGCGGCTACGTCGGCAATACCGACGGCTGGCAGGATCTGCACGCCAACTTCAAGATGGACTATCAGTTCGCCGCCGCGCTCGACGGCAACATCGCACTCACCGCCGAGATCGATTTGCGCAAGGGTTACTCCTTCACCCTCGGCATCGGCTTCGGCCGCGAGCTGAATCGCGCCGTGACCACTCTGTATCAGTCGCTCGCCGAGCCCTTCGAGATGCAACGCGCGCGGTTCCTCGAGCAATGGACGCGCGCCTCCAAAGATTTCCTGCCGCTCGAGAAATACTCGGGCGACGCCGGCGCGCTTTACCGCCGCAGCCGCGAGTTGCTGCTCGCCCACGAAGACAAGACCTATCCCGGTGCGATCATCGCTTCGATGAGCATTCCCTGGGGCGAAGCCAAGAGTGACGACGACCTGGGCGGCTACCATCTCGTGTGGACCCGCGACATGGTCAACAGCGTGACGGGACTGGCCGCCAGCGGCGACGTCGCCACCGCACTGCGCGCGCTCATCTATCTCGCCTGTGCACAACGCCACGACGGCGGCTTCCCGCAGAATTTCTGGATCGACGGCAGACCCTACTGGAACGGCATTCAACTCGACGAAGTTTCGTTTCCGATCATGCTCGCATGGCGGATGCACAAAGCGCGCTTACTCAAGGGCCTCGATCCTTATCCGATGGTGTTGCGCGCCGCGCACTTCCTGGTCGAGAACGGACCGCCAACGCCGCAGGAGCGATGGGAGGAGAACGCCGGCTACTCGCCCTCGACGCTGGCCGCCAACATCGCCGGCCTGGTCTGCGCTGCCTGCTTCGCGCGCGACCGCGGCGACGTCGTGACCGCGCGGTTCCTCGAGGAGTACGCCGACTTCCTCGAAGCCAACATCGAAACCTGGACCGTCACCAACGAGGGCTTTCTCGTCCCCGGCATCAAGCGCCACTACGTCCGCATCAATCCAATCGACGTCGCCGATCCTGACGCCGACGAATCGATCGAAGGCAAGCGCGTCTTCATTCATAACCGCGGGCCCGGCCAACAGGCTGAATTCCCCGTCGCGGAAATAGTTGACGGCGGCTTTCTCGAGCTGGTCCGCTACGGCATCCGCAAGGCCGGCGATCCGCTGATGGAAGATTCGCTGCGCGTCATCGACGCCGTTCTCAAGACTGACTTCCCCGCCGGTCCATGCTGGCGCCGCTACACTCACGACGGCTACGGCCAGCGCGACGGCGGCGGCCCTTTCCTCGGATGGGGGCGAGGACGTCCGTGGCCACTGCTGACGGGAGAGCGCGGACACTACGAACTCGCTGCAGGCCGCGACCCCGCGCCCTACATCCGCGCCATCGAGCGGTTTGCCAATTCCACCCAGTTGCTGCCCGAGCAAATCTGGGATCAGCCCGACCTGCCGCGCCGATTGCTCAAGTACGGCAACCAGACCGGCGCCGCGACGCCCCTGATGTGGGCGCATGCCGAGTACATCAAGCTGCTGCGCTCGACCCGCGACGGCCGCATTTTCGACATGATCGATGAAGTCCGCGACCGCTACATGGATCCAACACGCAAACCGAGCCGCCTGATGGTTTGGAAAGCCAACCGCCGCGTCAAGTCAGTTGCACCCGGCGACCGCCTGCGCATCCAGTCCAAGCAGGGCTTCACGCTTCATTGGTCCAGCGACGAATGGCAGCACGTCAATGACACCGGGTCGATCGCGACCCCGCTCGGCTTCGAGTACGTCGACCTCGACGTAGCAGCCGACGCGCGCGCCCCCATCCGCTTCACCTTCAACTGGCGCGAAACCCGCAGCTGGGAAGGCCGCGACTACGCCGTAACTATCGCGGGCTGATCCCTCGCTCGCTCTTCCTTAACGCCTCGTAACCTCTGCGCGAGGCGCACCATATCGGCGACGAGTCCGCCGCTTTGCGCGACGGCTATCGCCCTGCTCTCCTGATTTCTTTGCGAACTTGCTCTGCCGTGCGCTGTGTCTCGCTGGCATGAACCTCGCTCTTCCTTCTCCGATGTTCGCCTTACGATCCGTTAATAACTTTTTCGGCGAGCCGTCGTACTGTCAGCAGGCCGTCGTACTGTCAGCAGCAGGAGGAATTCCCGATGAGCAGCAAGGATCCGTTGGTGCGCGACGCGGTTGAGATGCGCCTGGTGTTCGCGCTTCTCGTGCTGATGGCGGCGCTCATCGTGCAGGGATGCACCGCGTTCAATCCGCAGGGCGCGGCGATCCAGCAGGCACCGAACTACTACAACGGCGAACAGTACAGCCAGCTCTCGCCCGAGCAGAAGATGCAGCTCGAAGATCACCTGTCCAACCAAAGCAACTCTGCGTGGCGAACCAGCGCCGACGTCGCGTCGAGCGCCGGCCAGCTCGGCCAGGGAACGGGAGTTCTGCTGTGGGGCATCCATTCAATCCAGCGGTGACCGGCTCGCGCGCGGAGGTTCGGCGTGATTGCAGCTACGATCGCGATACCGCGAGTCGCCGCCGTTCTGTTCGCAGCGACCGGCGTCGCACTCCTGCTGTTATCCCTCCAGGGATGCACCGCCATGGCGCCGCAGTATGCTGCTCAGCAATACGCGCCGTCATATTACGAAGGCAGCTACAACACGCTGACCCCGCAGCAAAAGTTCCAGCTTGAAGATCATCTCTCCAACCAGAGCAATGAAGCCTGGCGGACCACCGCGCAAGTGATGAGCGGCGCCGGCCATCTGCTGGGCGGGACGGGAACTCTGCTCGGCGCAATCCACGCAATGGAACGGCCCGCGCACGCGCCAAAACACCGAAACCTTCTCTAACACTGGGTGCAGGGGTCACCCCTGCCCAAGGAAGTGTGAAACCCACGGCGGGTTTCAGATTGAATTAAGTGAATTGTCTTCCAAACAGGGAGATGGGCGCCGAGAGAGCGGTCCAATGCTCTCTCGATCTACCCCACGGTCATTGCGAAACCGGCATTTGCGAGGTGACCGTAAACGGGAACGTCTGTGTCGACATGAAAGGAATGTGAACCGAATAGTTGTAGGTCATCACGACCTTGGCATCGAGCTGAGAGGGAACCTTGGTGTCGGTCGGGAATGTCACTGCGACATTGCTGGTGGTCAGGTTCAAATCGGGCGCGGCAGCTATCGCGACGGCCTGGATCGAAGATGCGTTGCTGCTCGAGCTGCCATGAACGCTCGCATAGCGCGCCGCCAAGCGGGCCGCCGAGCATAGCGAGTTGTATCCCAGTACTACCTCGGCCATGAACATGATCGCGCTTATGGTCAAGAGAAAAGCCATCGACGCGAACGCGAATTCAGCCATTGCCTGGCCGGACGCGAACCCGCGCTTTACCTTGCGCGAACGAGTTGGCTTTTTCATTGCATCACCTGCATCTTGGCGGTACCGCTCAAGACGATCGGATTTGTGAGCCCCGGGTATTTTCCCATTGTGTGGAAAGGCGCAGAAACGCTGACTGTGACGTAGGTGGCACCCGGATTGTCCGAACAGTTGTAGGACGAAGCACAGATCGGGACCGTGGTCGCAGTGCTGATGCAGGTGCATTGGCTCACCGTGGGCGAGCCGGAGCTCAGCGCGATGTTCGAAGCGTCGTTGCTGACGGCCGCGGTGATTCCGGTAGTGTCGGCGGCATTCGCCAGGCTCTGAACCGCGTATTGTACGCCGGCCCGCGCCGCGGCTTTCACGGAGATCTCCGTGTAGAACATCCGCGAAAAGTCGGCGGTCACAAGCAGCAGTATCGACAGCACTGCCATACCGCCCGCGAGCTCGACAAAGCTCTGGCCACGCGGCCGCGAACGTACGCCCAGGACCAATCGCCTCAGTGATTTCCGTATGTGCTTATTCATAGATGGTATTCGAGGACAGTGGTGAAGTCCCTCCCAATGAAGAGTAGTTACTGCCGATAGTCATCGAAGCATTACCGGTGATCGTCAACGTATCTGCGATTATGAAGGTGTAACCGCTGCCGCTGGAATTCCCGAGATAGGAGAGCGAGGTCGTCGGAAAATAAACCACGCCGTCGAAGGTCGACGAAGAATTACCTACCAGCGAGCTGCCCGCTGAGCCGGCCGCAATAGTCCTATCCTGGAAAAACAGCATACCCTTGAGCGGACCCGAGGTCGGCGCGCTGAAGTTGGCGGTCTCGTTGCCCGTCAGGTTGATTGGGCCATAGCCACCCAACCCGGTCGTGTCGAAGAACGTCACACCCGTTCCGCTCAGCGTCGAATTGCCGGTTACCGACAAGCCTCCGCCGGCCAGGATGTAAGTGCCCGGTTCGAAGGTCACGTTGGAGTTTCCCGTGATCGAGATGCCGCCGTAGTACAGACCCGGCTGCAGGGTCACTGTGTTGTTGCCGGTAAGCTTGAGCGGACCGCAGAACGATACTCCGCTGGCGAAGGTGGCACCGAAGTTTCCTGTCAATGTGACCGCGGCACCGCTGCCTCCGCCATTCTGGTACTGGCCGGCGGCGAAGTTCGCAGTAGTCAGGTTTCCATTGAAGGTAATCCCGTTACCAAAATTTCCAGCCAGGAAGTTCAGCGTGCCGACATTTCCGCCGATGCTGATGCCACCCGAATAAATCCCGGAACTAAGGTTTACGGTGGCGTTGTTACCGCTGACTGTCTCCGTTCCGCTGTGAGTCGTGGCCGCCTGACTGCATGTAGGCACTGACGGCTCGGACAGCGAAGCGAGCGGGTCGGGCGCCGGCGCGATACCGGTGATAGGAGTCGGCGTAAAATGCATGTTCCCCAATGACGCCGAATTGTAGTTGCCGGCGACACCTACAGAAGTAGTTTGGATCGTGCCATTGCCGGTGGCGTAAAGACCTTCCGAATTGCTCGAATCGTCGATCAAGCCGCATGAAGCACTAATATTGACGTTTCCGGTAAACGAGACCGCCTCGCTCGCCGAAGGGTCGAGCGCGTAGATACATCCCGGCGCGTTGACGCCGCCTGCGATAGCCTCGGTGCCGAGGCTTATCGAGCTCTTGCCGAGCGCGCGCAGAAAATAGGTCGGAACAGCTTGCGCGATATTCACCTGCACGCACTGCTCACTCGCCGCGCCCGGGCAGCTCACCTGGGAAGTTGTTATCGTCACGCCATTGGTCGAATTGGTGAAGCCGTTGATCGAGGCAGCGTCGTTAGCCGCGGTCTGGTAACCCGCCGCCACGGTCGACGATCCCTGTAGTGCGTTGGCTGCTGCTATCGCGGCGGCGTCTGCCGCCGTCTGCATCTGCCGGCGGGTGCCGTAGATCACGCCGATATCGGCGCCCAGACCTGCCATCCCGAGCAGTGCAACTATTCCCAGCGACATGAGCACATAGATCTGACCGCGCTCCCTTCTACGCCAATATTTTCGGCTTTGGACGATCATTTCTGAAATACCTCGACCGCTAGTTGATGAGCCTTGGCAGCCAATGGCCCGATTTACGTTCCTTCACTCGAAGCAACGGACAGAATCGGCCTGGACTCCTGATTACAGGAGAGCAGAACGGCTTGGTCCCACAAGAGAAGCAACCGCAATGCCAAGCAGGACCCGAAAGCGTTGCCTTTATTTTGCTGCTGTTTTCCCTCGATTCGGAACAAATCTGTTGCGATTTTGCTACCATATGTAGCACCAAACTGCCTCATAGTAGTTAGAAAGTAGCGAATCCGGCAATTAACTCAATGTTTCCCGTCAACGGGTGCGCGGACATATCAACCATACTGCGCATGCGTTTTTTGAACTCGGGCGTCGTGCCCGTACCGTAGCTCAGCCATCCGCCATATGCCGAATCTGATGATTTCGCTACTGTATGTAGCACACTCTAAGCACGGCTGGTAGCATTATGTAACGCAAAGTAGATGTCCGTCACGGCCTCGCGGGCGAGGAAGTCCTTAGAACAGCTTCGCACCCGCGAAACCGGTTCACGTCTCCGCCATTAACAGGCGTTTAGCCTTCGTAACCCGCAAATCGCCACCTCCGTACACTGATCAGGAGGTTTGATGACAATGAAGCGCTTAATGACCAGTGCCCTCGCGCTCTTCGGACTCGTGATGGTGGCGATGCCGTCCGTCGCCTCCGCTGAGATCGTCCGAGTCTATCCGCCGAATGTGCAACCGATGGTGGTGCAAGAGGTGGTTGCGCCCGCCCCCTTCACGACGGTCGAGTACTATCGACCCTGGGCGTGCGGCAACCCATGGTTCCGCCATCATCATCGGTGGATGTGCCGCTAACCACTCCGGCGCGCGAGGAAAAGCAAAAGCGGGCGGCACGTCACCAGACGCCGCCCGCATCCTTTTTAGAACACCCGCGATTTCATATCTGATAGAGCGGTTTCCCCTCCCCGGCGGGTTGTTACACCAAAGTCCTATAGAAAACCCGCGCGCAATCGATGATAGTCGGGCAAATGACAGACCGTTGCGGGGGCAGCGATCTCACTACACGCGCTTGTGCGCGGGAGGAACTATGAATCGATTACTCAAGAACGTGGCATTGATAGCGTTGGTCGCCGGCCTGCTTCCGGTCAGCGCTCGGGCGCAGGACACCGCGCCGGCAGCGGCGGCCAAAGCCGAGATCGCTCAAGACGCGATGGCTGGGCTCGGGCGCGAGGAGCTCGAGAACCGGCGTCAGGAGATCGTCGTCGCCAACATGAAGTTCTCCAACGACGAACAGAAGACCAAGTTCCTGGCCATCTACGTTCCGTATCAGGAAAGGCTCATGAACAACCTCAAGCAGCGCAAGAAGCTGCTCGATGACTACCAGAACGACCAGCAGAACGGCGTAATCTCGGACGCCGAAGCGACCAAGCTGCTCAACGCCAACCTGACGCTGGACCGGAACCGGTTGATCGCCGAATCAAACTATCTGCACGCGTTGAAGGCCATCATGCCGATGGAACAGGCGCTGCGGGCATACCAGATCGACGAGCGGCTGAACGCCTTCTATCTGAACGACATACTTGGCGCCATTCACCTGGCCAAGTAAGCACCCGTCTATCCAGCTCGAAACCGCGGGCGGCGTGTCACTCGACACCCGCCCGCGTCTGTTTCTTCTTACGTTCTATGCAAGCCGCTCGATCTCGAATTGTGCGGCGAGCGAAGCCATCATGGCCTCGACTTCGTCGCGCGAATCCGCCGAGAAGTAAATTCGCAAATGGTGCCGTACAGGATCCTCAGTCCGCAGCGTCGCGAGATTGTCGTAGGACTCGACGATCGACTTGAACAGCACGATCTGCCCGGGCGGCATCGCAATCAGCATCGAATCGATCTTTGGTCTCTGTTCGCCCAAGGTTTACTGCCAGCTCACCGACCCCTAGCATTCTAGCCGATGAAGCTGCCGCGGGTCTTGTTCGTAACCGGCAAAGGCGGCACCGGCAAGAGCACGGTGGCCGCTGCGATTGCGCTGGCGTTGTCGGGCAGACGGCCGACCACGCTCGCCGACCTCGACGGCAGAACGTCGGCGGCGGCCGCGCTTGGCGCGACTCCGCGCGATTCTGCCGCGGCCAAGGTCACCGACTCGCTCGACGTGATTGCGATGGCGCCGCGGACCGAGCTCGAAGCCTTCATCGAGCGCATCGTGCCGATTCGCGCGATCTCGCGCCGGATGCTCCGCAGCCGCACATTCGGCTACGTCACCGCCGCCCTCCCCGGCCTCGAGGCCTTCCTCCTGCTCGAACGCCTGCGGATCATGGCCGGCGACGCGGCGCTCGAAGATCGTTACCTCGTAATTGACGCGCCCGCGTCGGGCAGCGCCGTCGAGATGCTCTCAGTTTCCTCGGGTGTGAAGGGCCTCGCGCCGGCCGGCACGCTCAACCGCCTGGCCGACTCGATCGACATCTTCCTGGCCGACCCGACCCGCTTCGGCGCCATCATTACGACGACGCCCGAGCATCTCGCGATTGGCGAGGCGCTCGAAACCGCCGCGACGCTTCGCGATCGCCTCGGCATCGTCACCGTCGCCGTGATCATGAATTGCCTCCCCGAATTGCTCTTCGACACGGCCGAACTCGCCGCGATGAGCGCGCTCGACGGCCACGCCCGCCTCGCGATACGCCGCAACGCCGCCCACGAACAGGCCGCGCTGGCTGCACCGCGGTTCGCCGCCGCCGGGCTGACGACGGTCGGGCTACCGATGATGTTCACGCCGGCGATCGGACGCGCGGAAATCGAGCAGCTGCGGCGCGCTTTGCAAGCGGGACTGCTCGACTGATGAAGCCCAAGTCGCAACCTAAGCGTCAGGCGAAGCATCACGCGGATCGGGAGCCGCTCCACCTCGCCGCGCAAAGCCTCGTCATCTGCCTCGGGCCCGGCGGCGTCGGCAAGACTACTATCAGCGCCGCGCTCGCCGTGCGTGCCGCGATGCTCGGATGCGCCGTCGACGTGATGACGGTCGATCCCGCGCCGCGCCTGCTCGACGCGTTGGGCCTCGCGGCGGATTCCTCCGAGCCGGTCGAAGCGCCGCTCGACGGAATCCGCCGGTCGCGACGCGGCGGCGCATCGAATCGCGCGAGGCTGCGTGCGTTGCGGCTCGACCCGAAGCGCACCTTCGATTCGATCATCGCGCGCTACGCAATGTCCGACGCGGCGCGCGACGCCATTCTCGAGAATCGAATCTACCGCAATCTGTCGGGCGCGCTCGCGGGTGTCGCCGATTACATGGCGATGGAGAAGCTGCTCGAGCTGGCCGCCAATCCCGCTACCGATTTGTTGGTCCTCGACACTCCGCCGGCGACCGAGGCGATCGACTTCCTCGATGCGCCGCGACGGCTGCTCGACCTGCTCAACTCGCGCGCCGTCAACCTGCTCGGCGCGCCCGCCGGCGTGTTCAGAAGCCAGCTTCGAGTGATGGATATAGCAGCGCGCGCAGTGCTGGCGGCGTTCGACCGCGTGACCGGATTGAATCTGTTGAGCGACGTGCAGTCGTTCGTCCGCAGTTTCGACGGGATGTACGAAGGCTTCTCCGCGCGGGCCGCGCGCGCGCAAGACAAGCTGCGCGCGGCCGACACGGCAATCGTGATCGTCACGACCGCGGAGTCGAGCCGAATCGCGCAGGCGCGCGAGTTTATCGGCGCGCTCGCAGACGCCGGCCTGCGAGTGTCCGCGATGGTCGTGAATCGCGTGCTCGCCGATCTGCCCGACGCGTCGGAACTGGCCTCGGCGCGCATCGCGCCGTCATTGAAAAAGAAGTTGAAGCGCAATCTCGCCGACTACGCCGCGCTCAAGACGCGCGAGGAAGTTTCGCTGAGCGCGCTGCGCGATTCGCTTCCGGCCGGCGCCGTGCTGATGGTTGCGCCCGACCTCGGCCGCGAGCCGCGCACAATCGCCGACCTCGCGGAGATCGGGCGCAGCATCCGCGCCGTCTGATTCAGCTCGGTTTCTTCGCGCGCCGAATCGAGGGCTTCGGTTTCGTGGGTTGGTCGTGATCGAGCAGCCGATCGAGCTTGATGCTGAGATTCAGGAGTTGCGAGCTCAGGTGATCGAGCCGCGCCTTCAAGTCGCGCACGTCTTTCTTGGACGGGATGTTGACGAAGTCGAGCATCTGCTCGACGTTGCGGTCGAACGACTGCTTGTTCGCCATGAAGCGCTCACCCGCCTTGCCGAAACTCGATCGCATCCTGTCATTCGACATGATCTCGTTGAAAAAGCCTGCGATGCCTTCTTCGCTCATCTGGCGGAGCTTGTTCATCAGGTTGTCGTCATCGCCGCGTGCCATCGCTTTCAACTATTATATAGGGGCCGTTGCGCGCAAACCGATGACCATTGTAGCCAGCCTGCTGAGCATCGCGTCCGGCTTCGCCCTGATGGGGTACCACGAGCCGCCCGCGAATATGATCGCGACGTCGATCATCATAAATCTCGCGCTCACTCCTCTAACCGCGATCGTCGCATTGCGCCGCGGCCGCTCTGCAATTCGATGGACGGTCGCGGGACTCGCGCTCGGCGCATGGGCGCTCGCCGCGGTTATGATGATTCCACCGAGCCGTCCTGCTGCGCCGCCGCGTCCCGACGCGCCAAAGTATCCGCCTACTTCTGATGCTGCTTGATCCACGCCGCCGTCGGCGCGAACACGTCAGGCTCCGACTTGGTGCCCGCCAACACGTCGAGATGGCCCCAGCCGTCAAATTTTGTGAATGAAGGGTCAGGCGCTCCGGTCGATTTCGATGCGGCCTCGACCTGCCCGGGCCAATCCGCGCCGAAGTTGGTGCTGGCGAATGCGATCACCGGAATCTTCGACGCCGCGAGCGTCGCGAGCAGCGCGGGCGTGAACGGATTCTCGCCGTCCTGAACGGCGGGCCAGTAGCGATCAAACGCAATTAGCAGCCTGGCAAGCACGAGGGGGTCCGAAAAACCGCCTTGCATGTTCGCGAACGCACCGTTACCCGGCGCCGCGTCGTACATGACGTGCTCGAGGTTTTCGCGCGCCGTTTTGTACTTGGGAATGGGCGCCGGCTGATCGGGATTGTCGATCACCATCTGCATCAGCGTGCGCCGCTTGTCATAGGTCAGATGCTTGCCACCGACGTCGTCGGCATATTGGCCGGGCTCCGGCGGCGCGGCGCGCATGGGATGACTTGGGATGAATCCGTCGATCGCAATGATTCCGGCGACCCGCTCGGGATGCATCGCGGCATAGAGGTACGCGAACTCGACGCCGCGGCTGAAGCCGGCGACGAACAGTTTGTTGTGGCCGGTTTCTTTGCTGACGAACTTCGCGGCGGCATCGACGTCGGATTCGAAAAGATCGTTGGTCCAGCCCGCGAGCTCGGCGAGATCGCTCTGCGGCGTCTCGGGCGGAATGAAATGCGTGCGATAGTCCATCGACCATACATCAACGCCCTGCTCGGCCAGGTAAACCTGCAGCGAGTAGCGCGGATCCTCGAGCGCCACTTCGCCGTTCATGTTGGTGCCGGGCAGGTAGAGCACGACCGCGGCGGGATGCGTCGGGGGAGTCGGCCCCTTGGCGACGCGATGCAGCGCGACCTTGTCGAACGGCGATTTGCCGACCGTCGCTTCGAACGTCCACTCGTAAACTCCGGGCGCACCTTTGAGTTCGCGCGCCGCGCCGACCGCATTGAACTCAGCCGCCGATGCGATCGCATGTGTCGCAAAGAGCAGAAGCAGGACCAGCAACAGGTCGAGAGCAACACGTCTTCGAATCTTCATGGGGCTTATCCTCTCCACAATTTCGCGTCGTCGCACAAGTGCGCACATGGCACGAGCCCATCACTGGTTGACCCTTCGCCGTGCGGCGTGCGAAACAGAGGCGAGCGGCCTTTGCCGTCAACTTCGCACGGAGCAAATTCAATGAGCAAGAAAGTAGAGTTCGCGTTGTTCTCTCCCCAGGCCGGACAATCGTGGCATCAGCTCGAAGAGCGGGCGCATCGATGCGAGAAGCTCGGCTACCACTCGATCTGGCTGGTCGATCACATGTGGACGCGCGGGATGCCCGACCTCGACCATCATGAATGCCTGGCGCTGATGGCGGGGCTGTCGGCCAAGACCGAGAAAATTCGCATCGGCACGCTGGTGATCTGCAACTCGTACCGCAATCCCGCGCTGCTGGCGAAAACGCTCTCGACGATCGATCACATCAGCAACGGCCGTCTCGAAATCGGTTACGGCGCGGGCTGGATGGACGAAGAATACAAAGCCTACGGCTACCAGTTTCCCTCGATGGGCACGCGGCTCAAGATGTTCGAGGAAGGCCTGCACATCATGAAGGCGATGTTCGAGGAGAAGCGCGTTACCTTCAAGGGCAAGCATTACTCAGTCGAAGAAGCGATCTGTAATCCGAAGCCGGTGCAAAAGCCGCATCCACCGATCACGATCGGCGGCAGTGGCGAGAAGATCATGCTGAAGCTGGTCGCGCGATTCGCCGACCGCTGGAACTGTCCAGCCGGCTACGAAAGCTTCGAGCACAAGTTCAACGTGCTCAAGCAGCACTGCAAAGACGTCGGGCGCGACGTCAACACCATCGACGTGTCAGAGCAGTTGCTCATTTGTATCGGCCAGAACGACGCCGAAGTCGAAGCGAAGTGGAAGGCGGCGCAGATGCTCAAGCCGTTCGTCACCACCGGAATCAAGGGCACGCCGAAGCAGTTGATCGAAGAACTCAGAAAGCGCGTCGCGATGGGCATTACCACGTTCACGATTTTCTTCAGCGACTTTGCGCCGCCGCCGACGCTCGAGCTGTTCGCAAAGGAAGTGATGCCGGCATTTGCGTAAGGCGATCGGAATCTGCGCGCCGTTGGTCGCCGCCCTGCTGCTGGCGGGATGCTCCAGCCAGCCGTCGTACTACACGACGCAGCTCGACACGAGCGGCGGGCTCGGGCCAGGCGACGCGATAACGCATGCGTCGGCGACGATTGGGCAGGTGACCGGGGTCACGCCGATAAGCGATGGCGATTCGGAGATCGCGTTCGAGGTCGAGGGCTCGCACGCGGACGAGATTCACTATGATTCGATCATGACGCTGAACAATCTCGGCACGGCGCCGTCGCTCGATGTGATGAACGTCGATGCGATGAGTCATAGCGCGCCATCGGGCACGCGGCTCGACGGCGCGTCGAGCATGAACGAAGTGCAGATGTTTATAACGGCGCGCGGGCCGGGCAGCTTCGCGCAGGCGCTGGGGAAGGTTGCGAACATGGGCTCATCGACCGCGCCGGCGCCTTCGCCGTCGACCGTGCAGATGACGCAGATGATTGCGGCGATTTCGCAGCAGACGCTGGCCACCGCGGTGGCAGTCGCGCCGCCGACGCAAGCACAGATCGACGAGGCCAGGCGCGAGGCGCTCGGCGTCGAACGACAGCTGATGCGCAACGGCAAATCCGAGCAGGCCGAACGGCTGCGCGCGTCGATGGGCAGCATGATGGGCGGAATGACCGCGCCGATTAATCCGACGGCGTTGCCGCCGACCTCGCCGAATCCGTAACGCGAAATGGATCAGCACTAAATTGGATCAGCACCGACTAACTGAATATCTCAAGCGCAAAATGCCGCATGCACGCGAGCATCGCGTGAAGGGCCTCAAGCGAATTTCGGGCGGTTCGTCGCGCGAGACCTACGCGTTCGATCTGGAGTGGAGCGAAGACGGCGAGACGCATACGCGTCCGTTGATCGGGCGCCGCGATCCGACGGGCGGGTTGCTGAAATCAGATCGGGAACGCGAGTTCAACGTGATTGCCGCCATGCATCGCGCGGGCCTCAAGGTTCCCGAGCCGCTGTTCCTCGAACTCGACGCCGGCGTGATGGATCGTCCCTTCTTCATAATGCATCGCGCGGCGGGCCAAACCGGCATGGGCGCGTTTCCCGCGGCGGAGGCAGATTCGACGCGGGCGAAGGTGGCGGATGATTTTCTGAGCGAGCTGGCGCGATTGCAGTCGCTCGAGTACCGCGAATGCGGGCTCGAGACTCTTGGTGCGCCGAAAAGCCTGGAGGATCCCGCGCGCATCCAGGCGGCGCACTGGAATGAAATCTATGAGCGCGATCGGTTGGGCGAGCATTATCCGATTCTGACCGCCGCGTTCGCATGGCTCAAATCCAACCCGGTCGTGAGCGACCGCATTGTGATCGTTCACGGCGACTATCGCTCGGGAAATTATTTGTACGACGAGAACGGAATCATCGCGATGCTCGATTGGGAGATGGCGCATCTCGGCGATCCGATGGAAGATCTCGGGTGGGCGTCGATGATGTTCTGGGGCCGCGAAGAATTTGCCGGCGGGCTGATGGAGCGCGAAGCGTTCTATAAGTTGTACGAACAGAAAACCGGCCATCGCGTCGATCGGGAGCGGCTGTTCTTTTACCAGGTGCTCGGCAACGCGAAGATGGCGGTGATTTGTCTGACCGGAATCCGCGACTTCGTCGAGCGGCGCACGTCCGATGCCGTCATGCCGTTTCTCGAACTGCTGCTGCCGGCGTTGCTCGAGGACCTGGCCAACCAACTTCGATTGGTGTGAGAGATCAAAGATGCTACGGCCAACGTTGAACGAGCTCATCAGCGGAATGCAGCGGACGATCATGGAGGCGCTGATGCCCGAGCTGACGTCGCCGTATGCGCAAGGGCAGGCGATGTCAGCGATCGCGATGCTGACGCATGCGGCGGCAGTGCTCGAATCGGCGCCGGCGTACGACGCGGCCGAAGTAAAAGACCTGCGCGCGACATTCGCGGCACTCAAACGGCTGGACGACAAACACTTCCCGAAGAAGAGCGGGCTGCGCAGCGTGCTCGCGCGCGCGACTCGCGCCGCCGCAAAAAATCCGCCGGACCGGAACGCGATGGAAGCCGCGATGGCCGCATTCGCCACGGCAGTGGCGCTGGGACATATAGATGAGAGCGTCGCGCGGCACGTCCGCGGCTACATCCGGCGCAATCTCGAGCGCTCGCGTCAACTGCTCGGCGGTTCTCTGCCGACTGGCTGAGACTCATTAGCGTCGCTGGAATCTCCATCGGGCCTGAAGCCGTCGCCAGATTGCGCAATGAGACGTTAACTCTAGCCATCGTACGGCACTTTCAGAGTGAATTATCTATGCCATGACCACTTGCGCGCTAAAATCCTTCGGAGTAGAGTGCGTAGAGCTAACTAAGGATGCAAAAACGGATTATAACTCTAAGGCAGAAAAGCCCACTAACTGTATGTAGCGCTCTTGCTACAAAGAGTTAGAAGTTCTAATCTGGATCTCGACGGAAGTTCGAGATGCTCCAAGTTGGCGCCGAATAAACTGTGAGGGTGAAAACATGAGCGTCGTCACGATTCCCACTCCTGGAAACACGGGCGGTCCATGCCGAGGATCCTGCGATCATCCCAAGTGCCACACGATGCGCGCGATGGCCGATGAACGCTGCAATCACTGCGGCATTCGTTTCGGCTTCGGATCCAAAATTACTGGTGAACCGCCGATGCATCTGCGATGCGCACAGAACATCGCAGCGCAAGCTGGCTCGCCGGCTACGCATCCGATCAACGATCCGGCTGGCGGCCATACTGCCGCGCCGAGTCATCGCGGCGACAAGTAGCAGCGCCGTCTCCTCTGACATTTTTGATTTGAGGCGTGCCGCCGATCTGCGGATCGGCGGCGCGCTTGACACCTTCAGCGCGTGCGCGCTACCGCTCAGGCGTGAGCCGGGAAAGAGTCAGTGAAGTGCGAGCCGTCCGCGATCGGCTCGATCATCCGGTGATCGACGCAGACGGGCATCTGATCGAACCTGCCCCACTTTTCAATCAATATCTTCAGAAGATCGGCGGCGCCGGGATGCTCGAGCGCTACAATCGCGAGCTGCGCGAACATCCGACCGGCTCGCGCGGAAACCGCGACGCCGGCGACATGCGCGGCGCCTGGTGGGGCGTCGTCAACGACGCGTACGATCTCGCGACGGTGATGGCGCCGCGGTTGCTGTATAGCAGGCTCAACGATCTCGGCATCGATTTTTCCATTCTGTATCCCACGCTGGGACTGGCGCTGCCGACGATTCATGACGGCGAGGTGCGGCGGATAGCATGTCGCGCCCTGAACACGATGAACGCGGAAATCTGCGGGCAGTTCCGCGACCGGATCGCGCCGGCTGCCGCGATCCCAATGCATACGCCGGACGAGGCAGTAGCCGAACTCGAATACGCGGCGCGCCTTGGCTTGAAGGTCGCTATGATCCCGCCGGGCGTGGCGCGTCCGATTCCCGCGCTCGAACGCGAGCATCCAGGCGCGTTTCCCAATGCTGCGTACTTCGATTGCTACGGGCTCGACAGCTTCTTCGATTACGATCCGGTGTGGCGCAAATTCGTTGAGCTGAAAATAGCCGTCACTTCGCATGGTGGCGTCGGCTTGCGCTACCTGCCGCTTGGGCGCCGCTCGCCGACCAACTACATGTTCAATCACATCGGCGCGCATGCGTATCAGCAAGGCGAGCTGTGCCGCTCGATCGTGATGGGTGGAGTTGCGACGCGATTCCCCGAGTTGGCGTTTGGCTTTCTCGAGTGCGGCGCGGGATGGGCCTGCGACCTGCTCCATTCGCTCGAAGAGCATTGGGAGAAACGCAATGTCGCCGGCCTGGCGAACTATGATCCGTCGCGACTCAATCGCCCGCGGCTGCATCAACTGCTCGCCGAGTACGGCGGTCCCGAATTCGTCGCGAAGAATTCTGCGCGCGCGGAACGAGCCTACGACGAAGGCCTCGAGCGTCACGATCGCGCGGCCGATCGCGACGAATGGGCGCTGACGGGGGTGCGCGACGAACACGACTTCGCGCAGATCTTCGCCAACTTCTATTTCGGTTGCGAGGCCGACGACTTGAGCGTCCATCGCGCGCTCGACTCGCGCGCCAATCCGATGCGGACGCGGCTGCAGCCGATCTTCTCTTCCGATATCGGACACTGGGACGTGCCGGATATCTCCACTGTGCTGCTCGAAAGCCACAAGCTGGTGGACAAGGGGCTGCTGAGCGACGCGGACTATCGCGACTTCGTCTTTTCGTATCCGGCGCAGCTTCATCTTAAGGCTGATCCACAATTCTTCGCGGGCACCGCCATTGCCGATTCCGTCGCGAAGCTGAACGCATAATGCTTTCGGCTGAACACAAGCGCGAATGGGCTGAGCAGGGTTTCTTCATCATTCGCGGATTTATGCCCGTCGACGATTGCCGCGCGATGCATGCGCGGGTGGTCGAGATTTGCCGGCTGAATGCGTCGGGCAAGCACGTTCCGAACGTATTGGTGCTGCCGGAGAAGAAGCCCAACCCGCTCGCGCGAAACCCCGAGGACCACGTCGGCAAAGTTTTTCGGCTCCATCGCGATCCGATTTTCAAAAAGCTGGTCGAAGAACCCGCGGTGATCGACATCGTCGGCGATCTGATCGGCCCGGAGCTCGACTGCTTCGTCAGCCAGTTCATCTTCAAAAATCACGGCGCGCTGGGACAGCCGTGGCATCAGGACTCTTACTACTTCGCCTTCAGCACGCGGCCGCAGGTCGGAGTCTGGCTGGCCGTCACCGAGGCGACGCTCGACAACGGATGTCTGCACGTGATGCCGCGGTCGCACACCGAGCCGGTGCACCAGCACGTGCCGGACCGGCGGCCGCACGCGCAATATGGCTACACCGAGATCGTTGATTACGACACTTCGAAGTCGGTGCCGGTGCTAATGCAGGCCGGCGACCTGTTGGTATTTCACAGCCACCTGATGCATCGCTCGACCGACAACATGTCGGGCGGCATTCGCGCTGCGATGGTGTGGCACTACACGAAGTCGGGAACGATCGATCAGACCCCGGAGAAGTTCGGTCACCAGAACCCGTCGCACGATTTCATGAAGATCGAGCGGCGCCGCGCAGCAGAGGATTAGCAAATGAATGGAGCTGAGAGTTTGATTCGCACGGCGATCGCTGCGGGCGTCGAGGTCTGCTTCGCAAATCCGGGGACGACCGAGATGCCGCTGGTGGCGGCGCTCGATTCCGCCGACGGGCTGCGGCCGATTCTCGGACTGTTCGAGGGCGTGTGCACTGGAGCCGCCGACGGCTACGGACGGATGGCGGAGAAGCCCGCGATGACGCTGTTGCACCTGGGGCCCGGCTTCGCCAACGGCATCGCCAATCTGCACAACGCGCGGCGCGCGCGCTCGCCGATCGTAAATTTGATCGGAGACCATGCGACGTGGCACGTCGGCGCCGACGCCCCGCTTACCTCGGATATCGTTTCGCTCGCTACGCCGGTCTCGGGCTGGGTTCGAAGTGTCCGCACTGCAGCATCGTTGGCGAACACGACCGCGCAGGCGATTGCGGAGGCCGGCCGCGCGCCGGGACAAATCGCCACGTTGATCATCCCGTCGGATTGCCAGTGGGATCCCGCCGAGCGCCACGCCGAGGCAATCGAACCGCGAGCACTTCCTGCCAGCTCATCCAATTCGGTCAAAGGCGCGGCCGAATCGATTCGCAAGGGCAATCGCGTCGCGCTCTTTCTCGGCGGTACTGGCCTTCGCGCCCGCGGACTGAAAGCGGCTGCGCGCATTGCCGCAAAGTCGGGCTGCCATCTGATCTGCGAAACGTTTCCCGCGCGACTCGAGCGCGGTGCGGGAATGCCGGTGCTCGATCGCCTGCCCTACTTTCCCGAGCAGGCGATCGAGATGCTGAAGGCATTCGATACGATTGTGCTCGCCGGTGCGAAGCGACCCGTCGCGTTTTTCGGCTATCCCGATTTTCCCAGCCAGCTGATTCCTGAAGGTCTCAACACTGCGATTTTGGCTGAACCGACTGAGGACGTGCCGGCCGCTCTGGAAGCTCTCGCCAGCGAGATTGGCGCGCCGGCTTCGGCGGTGACGCAATCGAAGGTGGCACGGCCTGAACGTCCCGTGGGAAAGCTCAACGCGATGACCGCGGGCGCCGCGATTGCGCTTACGATGCCCGAGGGATCAATCGTGATGGACGAGGCTGCTACCACGGGGCTGCCGTTTCTCGCGGCGTCGGCGGCGGCGCCGCCGCATACGTATCTTTCTCTGACGGGCGGCGCGATTGGGCAAGGACTGCCGTGCGCAACCGGCGCTGCGGTCGCGTGTCCGGATCGGCGCGTGATCGCTTTTCAGGCCGACGGCAGCGGCATGTACACGTTGCAGGCTCTGTGGACGCAGGCGCGCGAGTCGCTCAACGTCACGACGGTGCTATGCAACAATCACAGCTACCGAATTCTGCAGGTCGAACTCGCGCGCGCGGGCGTAACCGAACCCGGCCGCAAGGCGCGCTCGCTCACCAGCCTTGCCAATCCCGATATCGAGTGGACCAGCCTGGCGCGCGGTTTGGGCGTGCCCGCCGTGCGAGTCGAGACGGCGGAGGACCTTACGCGTGAGCTGGAACGCTCGCTGGCGACGCCGGGGCCGAGCCTGATCGAGATGATTCTTTAGAGCAGCGACTAGTCGCGGCGCGCATCCAGGCGTTCGAGCGCTGCTTCCAGATCGGCAATCGTCGCGATCATGCGCGTGTGCTCGATGCGAGTGCCGACACCGATGAAGTGCATGCCGGCGCCTTCGGCGGCTTCGTAATCAATCCGGCTGTCGCCGACGTACACGGCGCGAGGAGCTTCAACTGCGGCGCGATCGAGGCATAGCCGCAGGATGTCGGGCGCGGGCTTGGGGCGAACCTTGTCGAGCGCGCTGGCGACAGCGTCGAAAACACCGGCGAGGCCGAGATGCTCGACCAGGGCAGGCACGGTGGCCGATCGATTGGTCGCTAGGCCGAGTTTATAGCGGCGCTTGAGCGCGAGCATGAAGGGACGCAACTCGAGCGGCGGCTGGAGCATCTTGAAGAACGGCGTCTGATCCATGGTGCGCGTCACGTCATGCATCCGCGCGAGCTTGGCGGCGTCGCCGCGTGCGCGGGTGGCGAAGACTTCGCTGGCGGCGTGGGAAATCGACGCGATTTCCTCGTTGCGGTCGAGCGGCGGCTCGCCG
>Ga0209773_10000119_pt1 | contig 22285 bp, 16 predicted proteins | sample BogFormECP14_OM1_FD_188244 | JGI IMG/M metagenome (GOLD analysis project Ga0209773, IMG submission 188244) | Bog forest soil microbial communities from Calvert Island, British Columbia, Canada - ECP14_OM1 (SPAdes) (version 2) | ecosystem: Environmental > Aquatic > Freshwater > Wetlands > Bog ... | reverse complement strand
CATGTAGTCGCTCTGGCTGGCGATGCGGCGTTCACGAACGGCATTTCGTTTGAGGCGTTGAACAACATCGCCGACCAGACGAAGCGGCTCATTGTCGTGTTGAATGACAATGAGTGGTCGATCGACCGTAATGTAGGCGCGATTGCGCGCTATCTGCACAAGATCGTCACCAACGAGCATGTCACGCATCTACATGACAGCGCTGCGCGTCTTCTGGAGCGCCTCGGCAAGACAGGCAAGACGGCAGTGAACGTAGTGCGGCGTGCAGAAGAAGCCGCCAAAGGCATGCTGTGGCCTTCAGTCTTCTTTGAGGAGTTCGGCCTCACATATTACGGACCGCTCGATGGGCATAATATCGGGCTGCTGATCGAGACCTTCCAGTTCCTTAAGGCGCAGGACAAGCCCGTGCTTCTGCATGCGATCACGCAGAAGGGACGCGGCTTTCAGCCGGCCCTCGACAAGCAGAAGAAGTTTCACGGTCTTGGACCGTACGATCCGGAGACAGGCGAGACCAAGTCCGTTGGGCAGCCGACGTATTCCGAAGTATTTGCAAATGCGCTGGTGAAGCTGGCGAGTGAAAATGAGAAGGTCGTGGCGATCACGGCCGCCATGCCCAATGGAACGGCGCTTGATCTCTTCCGGCCGCATCATCCAAAGAAGTATTTTGATGTTGGCATTGCCGAGGAACATGCCGTGATCTTTGCTGCTGGCATGGCTACGCGCGGCTACAAGCCCTTTTGCGCGATTTACTCGACATTTCTGCAGCGCGCGTTCGATCCCATCGTGCATGATGTGTGTCTGCAGAATTTGCCCGTTGTTTTTTGCATGGACCGCGGTGGTTTGAGCGGTGACGATGGCGCTACGCACCACGGGCTCTTCGACATCAGCTACCTGCGCGGTATTCCGAACATTGTGCACATGGTGCCGAAGGACGAAGACGAACTGTCCGACATGCTCTACACCGCAATGCTGCACAACGGACCGTGCGCCGTGCGCTATCCCCGCGGCACTGGGCCGGGCGCTCCAATAAAAGAACATCCGGCTGCTCTGCCGATAGGCAAAGCTGAAGTTATTGCCGATGGCGACGATGTAGCCATCTTTGGACTTGGCGCGCTGCTGCCGATGGCAAGCGAACTTGCAGCGAAGCTCGAAGGGCAGGGATATTCGGCTGCTGTCATCAATCCGCGCTTCGTCAAGCCGCTTGATCGGGACGTGCTGGCCAGCTATGCGAAACGTGTAAGCGTGATTGTTACATTTGAAGATCACGTCTTGATGGGCGGTTTCGGCAGCGCAGTCATGGAAGCACTCGGTGAGATGCAATTGCCGGTTCCTGTTGTGCGCATCGGCTGGCCTGACCGCTTTATTGAGCACGGCAAAGTCGAGCAACTGCGCGCTCGTTACGGCGTCAGTGTCGAAGCTGCGCTCGAGAAGCTTGCGCCATATCTCAAAAAAACTACTCGGACAAAAGCTTTAGCGCGATAGAAAAGCTGCACGCTGCCTTCATGCGGACGCACTATGATGGGAAGACGCATGACTGAAGTCCAGAGTGTGAAAGCGGCGACGGGAACCTATAGGCACGATCGCTGGATTCTCTTGATCGGCGGCTTCAAGCTGCTGAAAGGGCTGCTATTTGTTCTCCTTGGAATCGGCGCCTTGAAGCTGTTGCATCGCGATATTGTCGATTTGCTGACGCGCTGGCTGATCGACTGGCATTTCGATCCGGAAAGCAAGTTCGTGAATCTGGTGCTGGATAAGGCGGCCATGATTGACGCGCATCGGCTGAAACAGATCAGCATTGCGATCTTCTGCTACGCCGGCCTCGACTTTACTGAAGGAATCGGCCTGGTGCTGGAAAAGACATGGGCCGAGTACCTCACGCTGATTCTGACGGCATCATTTCTTCCCTGGGAATTCTTTGAGATTATGCGGCATCCCACTTGGGTCAAAGTCGTGCTGACTCTGGTTAATATTCTGGTCGTGGTTTACCTTGTCTTCTATGTTCAGCGAAGCCTGCGCAACCGGCGCGGTGCGCGCAAGGGCGAACTGAGGGGAGAAGAATAGGCGAAATTGCTTAGCCTGAGTCACGAAATCTGGCAAGTACGGAAGTACGAAGATGAACCAAATTAGCCAACACTTTATCTGGTAGTTTGCTGGGTGACACCCTACTAGCTATTGAGCTTTTCCCTGACGCCCAAAGTACCCGCTTTCCCGACTCCTGAACTTCTCGAATCTCCACAGCAAAACTCCTTTTGACCGCAGCATCTACTGAGTTACGATGGCGGTGGGACTTAGTGGCCAGAAATAGCTTTTTAAGGAGTTTTCTGGTGATTTTGGATAAAACTAGCTCATAATTATGTTTCCTGGCCCGATAGAGATGGAAGAGGCCAGTTGCAGGGAAGTTTGGAAATGTTTCGTGGGAACCATCCAGCGCGCGTTGATGAAAAAGGGAGGCTAAAACTCCCCGTGGAATTCAAGCGCCCGCTGACGGAGAACTACGGATCGCTTTTTTACATAACCAGTAAGGATGGCAAGGTCGCCGAGATCTACCCGCTGAAGGAGTGGGAAAAGATCGAGGAAAAGCTGGCGGCAATTCCGAGTTTCCATCCGGCGAAGAAGAAGCTGATGGACCGTATCAACTATTACGGCCAGACCACGGAGATTGATTCGCAGGGCCGGGTACTGTTGCCACAGATTTTGCGGGAGTCGGCGAATTTGATGACCGATGTAGTTGTCTTCGGGATGCAGAACTACCTGACGGTGGCCAACCACGAGGACTTCAAGCGGAACCTGGAAGCGGCTCCGCTGACGCCTGAAGATGAGAAAGAATTGGCAAGTTTTGGGCTGTAAATGAAGCCCCCAAGGGGGAGCACATGACGGAAAGAGAACGACATGTGCCGGTTCTTTTAAAAGAAGCGATCCGATACCTGAATGTGCGGCCGGGCGGCACCTATTGTGATGCCACGCTCGGGCTTGCGGGACATTCGACAGCGATAGCGCGGCAGTTGGGTCCGCGCGGTAAGTTGATTGCCTTCGACCGCGATCCTGAGGCGATAGCGATTGCGCGAGAGCGGCTGGATGCTCTTCGCGAAGTGCTGGGGCCCGCGATGCCGGAGGTTGTTCTCCACGATGTGGAGTTCTCGCAGGTGGAGAAACTGCTGGAGCCGGAGAGTCTGGACGGGCTGCTGGCTGATTTCGGAGTCAGTTCGTTGCAGTTCGACGAGGCGCACAGAGGGTTTAGTTTTCAGGCGGATGGGCCTTTGGAAATGCGGATGAATCCGCGCCAGGGCGTCACCGCCGAACAGGTGGTAAACCAGGCCGGCGAAAAAGAGCTTGCCGATCTGATTTACGAATTCGGAGAGGAAAGGAGGTCGCGGAGAATCGCCAGAGCCATTGTCAGGGCCCGGCCGATTACGACTACGGCACAACTTGCCAGAATCGTAGCGGCTGCGGCCCCGGCGATGAAATCGGACAGAAGCAGGCATACTCTGCACCCGGCGACCCGAACCTTTCAGGCTCTCCGAATTTACGTAAATGCCGAGTTAGAGGAGATTGACGCGCTGCTGGACGCAGCGCCCCGGTTGCTGAAGCCGGGCGGAAGGCTGGTGGTAATCAGCTTCCACTCTCTCGAAGACCGGCGTGCCAAAGATTCGCTGCGCGAAGGCGCGCGGCAGGGAATTTACGAAGTGCTGACGCGGAAGCCGGTGACGGCGGAAGCGGAGGAGACGGATCGCAATCCAAGAGCACGCAGTGCGAAGCTGCGGGCGGCGGAGAAGAGAAAGGCAGCCTTTAGCCGCTAGCTACTAGCTTTTAACTAAAAGCTAATGGCTAGGAGCTAAAAGCTGAGAAAGATCGGGCCGGGGTCGTCCCACCGTTGTAAAAGGCGAAAGTTAGTAAGACGACATCCGTAAGTCCCTCCTCTGAATAGCGGCCCAGGCCCGGTCGTTTGAGGAGACAAGCAGGTTTTAAGAGAAGCAGCAGTCTGGAGAAGAGAGATGGCGACACAGGTAATCGCAACCAACGGAATTATGACGGCCCCCCGCAAGAATGTGGAAGCAATGGCGGCCGAGCGGAACCTGTCCCTGTTTGCGCAGCAGCAGCGGGCGCGCCGGGGGCCGACGCCGGAAGTCTTCTTTGTGAAGCGCTTCGACAATTCGCGACTGGTGAAGGCCGCCGATCCGCAGCGCGTGCGCGAGATGCGTACCTTTGCCTGCGCCATGGCCGTGCTGTTCGCGTTGGTGATGGTCTATGGCTGGCAGCACTTCTGCTCGATCGAGTACGGCTACCGCGTGGAATCGGAAAAGCAGCAGGTGATGCAGCTGGAAGAACAAAACCGCCAGCTTCGTCTGACGGAAGCGCAGCTTGCTGATCCGGCCCGTATTGATCGGATGGCGCGCCAGCTTGGCCTCGATGCTCCGCGTCCGGGACAGGTGGTTCGTCCGGATGCGAGTCTCGATCAGAGCGGTCCGGTGATGGCTAAGATGACGCCTGCACTCCCCCTCCGCTAGGCAAGATTTCGAACTTTCTGCCGGAAGGTAGCGCGCAGTGAAGCAGTTCTCATTCCATTCCGAGAAGAGCCCGGTATCCCAAAACACCCAGACGGCGCAGACGGGCGTAGTAACGCCGATGCGCCGTTTACGCGTGATCTGGATCGTTGGCATTTTTGCCGCGTGGGCCGGATTGATCGGTTTACGGCTGACGTGGCTCCAGGTGATCCGCCACCACCAGTTTGTGGAGCGCGCGGCGAAGCAACAGCAGCGCACATTTGAGGTTGCTCCACGGCGGGGCGTGCTCTACGACCGCAATCTGCACGAGCTGGCGATGACGGTTCTCGCCGATTCAATTTATGCCGTGCCGTCAGAAATTGGCGATGCCCGGCCCGCGACTTCTGCAGCACTGGCGAAAATCGTCCATATCGATCCGACGGATTCCTTTACTTCCGCGCAGCAGATACTCGCGCGCTTCAATGCTTCGCGGAACTTTGCATGGGTGGCGCGCAAGCAGGACCCGGAACTCATCAATAAGGTCAAGGCGCTCAACCTGAGGGGCGTTTACGTCCAAAAGGAATTCAAGCGCTTTTATCCCGACAACCAGATGGCTTCGGAGGTCCTCGGGTATGTCGGACTGGATGACAACGGGCTTGGCGGCCTTGAGCAGAACTTCGATGAAGATCTGCACGGTACGCCGGGCCATATGCTGACAGCGCTCGATGCGCGCAGGCATGTGCTTGGCAGCGAAGAGAGCGAGCCGCTTCCGGGTGAGAATCTCGTGCTGACGCTGGATGCCAACATCCAGTTCATGGCCGAGCAGGCCCTGGACCGCAACATGGAGCGAACGCATGCGCTAAATGGAACGGTGGTGGTGCAGGACCCACATACAGGGCAGATTCTTGCGCTGGCGATCCGGCCTACGTTTAATCCGAATGATTTCCGCCATACCACGACGGAGTTGCTGCGCGACCGCGCCGTGAGCGATGTGTATGAGCCGGGGTCGACCTTTAAGCCGGTGACCTATGCGGCGGCGCTCGAAGAAAAGGCCATCACACCGGACACAGTCGTGGATTGCGGCGGCGGGCAGTTGAACATCGCCGGCCACACGGTACACGACGCTCCCGGTGAGCACTTTGGAATGACTCCGGCGTGGAAGGCCCTCGCGGTTTCGAGCAACGTTTGTGCCATCCGCGTAGGCCAGCGTGTAGGGCAGGACCGCTTTTATAAGTACATCCGCGCGTTTGGGTTTGGCGATCGCACGGGTATTGAGCTTCCTGCCGAGACGCGAGGATTGCTGGAGCCATTGAAGCGGTGGGGGCCGGCCTCGATGGGCGCGATTCCCATGGGGCAGGAAATTGCCGTCACGCCTGTTCAGATCATCACGATGGTTTCCACCATTGCGAATGGCGGCGTCTATCTGCCTCCTCACATTTTGCTGAAGAGCACAGACCTGATGAAGGGCGATCCCAAGCTGAAGGCAGCGGCCTTTCATCCTGAGAACAGTTTGCCCGATCCATTACCGGAAGGCTCGCATCGCGTGATTTCAGAGATGACCGCGGCGGAAATGCGGAAAATGATGCAGGACGTTGTACTGATCGGCACGGCGCACCATGCTGTTCATTTGAATGGATACAGCGCGGCGGGTAAAACGGGGACGGCACAGAAGATCGATCCAGCGACACACACCTATTCAAAGACGAAGTTTGTCGCATCATTCGTGGGATTCGCTCCGGTCAACAACCCGGCCATCGCGGTTGCTGTGATTATGGATTCTCCAGACCACAGCATGCACATGGGAGCACAGGCGAGCGCCCCGGTTTTTCAGGATCTGGCGCAACAGATTCTCGAATATCTCGGCGTGCCGCATGATCAGGAAATGCAACCTCAAGCCGAGCTTGCGAAGAATCAGGCCTCGGTTTTGGAGGACGATCAGCCTGAGCAGAACGATGCCGACTTGAATTCACTCTTTGCCTCGGTGAATGATCTTCCGGCGGATGATCCGTTGCGCGTGCCGCAGCAGAACCCGGCGCAGGCTGCTCCGGTGGCGAAGGATGTCACGCCGGCGCAGCTCGCGACGAACACGGTTGAGCCTTCCCTGCATCCTGCCTCGCCTACGACCGTGTTTGCCGAAACAATTATTCCCAAGCCTCCGGAAACGCCGGCACCGACACCGCCAATGCCGGTGAGCTCGCCCAAAGCTCCCATAGTCAACGGCTCAGTGATTGTGAATGCGGGCAAGAAGGTTGCAGTGCCATCACTGGTTGGGCAACCTGTGCGCAACGTGATCGAGCAGGCGGGGGCCGTTGGCTTAGGCGTCCAAGTCCTGGGCACAGGCATCGCGCGCGAGCAGGCTCCGGCCGCTGGGACGATGGTGCCTACTGGCACAGAGATTGTGGTGCGCTTCACCCGCTGATCTAAAATCAAACTTGTCCCTATGCACATTGACGAGGTTTTGCGAGGAGTTGGACTGGTGCGGCGTACCGGCCCGTCGGTAGACGTTAGCAGCATCGAATACGATTCGCGCAAAGTGGGGCCGGGCTCTTTGTTCGTCGCCATGCAGGGCGGCACGACCGACGGCAATCGCTACATCGCGGCAGCGGTCGAGCGCGGCGCAAGCGCCGTTGTCACCGATTCGGCGACGGCGTTTCAAGATGCCGCCCTCAAATATCCTCAGATCGTCGTAGTTGAAGTCGCGCATGGCAGGAGTGCGCTCGCTGCTACTGCCGCGAACTTTTGTGGGCATCCGGAAAAAAGGCTGGCACTGAGTGGCGTGACGGGAACCAACGGCAAGACGACGACAGCGTTTTTGCTGGATGCAATGCTGAACAGCGTTGCGCGCAAGACTGTATTGGTCGGCACGATTGAATACCGCGTGGCAGGCGTAGTTGTGGGCTCGCCGCACACAACGCCGGAATCCCGCGACCTCCTGGAATTGTTCGCGAAAGGTGTCGATGCGGGCGCGACCGAGGCCGTGATGGAAGTCTCATCGCATGCACTGGAGCAGGGCCGCGTGTGGTCGCTCCCGTTTGATGTTGCCATCTTCACGAATCTCACGCGCGATCATCTCGACTACCACGGCACGATGGAAGCGTATTTCGCCGCCAAGAGCATGCTCTTCGACGGATCGAACGGTGTTGTGCCGCGTGTCTCTGTCATTAACATCGAAGATCCTTATGGCGCGGAGCTTGCCATAAAGGCGCGGGAAGTAGGCTCGAAGATTTTTTCTTACGGATTGGGCGTCGGGGAATTTCGCGCCGAAGATGTGCGCATGTCTGCCTCCAGCATGGAATTTACTTTGATCACGCCAACGGGAAGCGTTGCGATCAGAACACGGCTGACAGGCAAGGTGAATGTCTACAACCTGCTTGCTGCCTCAGCAGCCGCTTACGCACGTGGACTGACTCTAAATGAGATCGCCACGGGCGCGGCTTCGCTGGAATGTGTGCCGGGACGATTCCAGACCGTCGATGCGGGCCAGCCCTTCACTGTAGTTGTGGATTACGCACATACGGATGATGCGCTGCGGAATCTCATTGCGCTGGCGCGTGAGTTCGTGAAGCCGGCAAACGGGCATGTGATCACACTCTTCGGTTGCGGCGGCGACCGCGACCGGACCAAGCGTCCGCTGATGGGCCGCGTCGCCGGCGAGGGCAGCGATTTTGTTGTGTTGACTTCTGACAATCCGCGCAGCGAAGAGCCCGAGGCGATCCTGCGCGACGTGCTGCCGGGACTTAAGGCAACAGGCGTCAAGTTCGTCGCCGAAGCCGATCGCGCAAAAGCGATTCAGATAGCGGTTGAGCATGCGACGCCGGGAGACATTGTTCTGCTTGCAGGCAAGGGGCACGAGAAAACACAGACGTTGCGCGATCGCATCATTCCATTTGACGACGTAGAAGTGGCAGCGAATGCTATCCATGCGCTGATACAAACCGGAGCAAACCGTTGAAGCTGTCTCTCGATCAGATTGCGCACTGGGTGAGCGGAACGCTGCACGTTCCACGGCAGGATGCGCCTGCACATGCTGCTACCGGCTATTCGATCGACTCGCGCACGTTAAACCCCGGCGATCTGTTTTTCGCCGTGCGCGGCGAACGCTTCGATGGCCATGACTTCATCGTTGCGGCTCTCGAACGCGGGGCAAGCGCGGCTGTCGTCGCCAAAAATAAAGTTCTCGAATTGCCGGAACCTGCTCGTCAGAGCACATTACTCATCGTCGAGGAGCCGCTGATCGCTTTGCAGACGCTGGCCGCCGCCGTTCGCCGACACTGGGGAAAGCGCGTGATTGGCGTAACCGGAAGCGCGGGCAAGACGACGACAAAGGAAGCAATCGCCACGGTTCTTGCTGCGAAATTTCGCATATTGAAATCGCAGGGCAATCTCAATAATGGATTCGGTCTCCCGCTTCAGTTGCTTCGCCTTGAGCCAGAGCACGAAATGGCAGTCATCGAAATGGGCATGTCGAATCCAGGGGAGATTGCAGCGCTCGCCCACATCGCCGCTCCTAACTGGGGTGTGGTGACGAATGTTGGCAATGCACACGCCGAAAATTTTCCAGATGGCATTGTCGGGGTGGCTCGCGCAAAGTATGAGCTGGTGGCCGGTCTGCCCGCAGATGGCGTGGCCTTTCTGAATTGCGACGATGCCTACGTTTCGCAATTCGGCCGTGACTTTCGTGGCAGGAGTATCTACTTCGGCAAAGGGCCATGCGCTGATCTGCGGGCTGAGTCTGTCGATGAATTAGGCGCGGAAGGTCTTCGTATACAGGCGCGCGCAGGCAAGCGCGAGGCACAAGTCTGCCTCCGCCTGCTGGGTCAGCACAATGTCGCCAACGCGCTGGCTGCAATCGCGGTGGGAGTGGAAGCCGGTATTCCGCTTGAGGATTGCGCCACAGCCCTGGCATCGCTTGAGCCTGGTGACAAGCGCGGTCAGACACTGCATCTGCGCGGAGCCACGATCATCAATGATTCTTACAACTCGAACCCCGAAGCGCTGAAAGCGATGATTCAGACGCTGATGTCGATGCCGGGGCAGAGGCACATTCTTATAGCCGGAGAAATGCTGGAACTTGGACGCGAAGCTGCATCTCTGCATGCCAGCTGTGGAGAAACAGCCGCCTCGGCGGGTGTCGACATAGTGCTGGGGGTGCGCGGAAACGCCTCGCACATCGTCGAAGCGGCAAAGCAGATGGGAACCGAAGCAATCTTCGTGGAAACGCCTGAGCTTGCGGGCGCATGGCTCAAGCGAAATCTCCGCGAGAAAGATGTTGTGTTGTTGAAAGCGTCCCGCGGCGTACGGCTGGAGAAAGCACTCGATGCTCTTGAAACAACGTAGTCTGTAAGATGAACGAAAGACACCGCGATTTCGCCGGAGGAAGTGTTTGCTCTACTGGCTTCTCTATCAAAAGCTTTTCCCTTACTTCAGACCATTCCGCATCTTCCGGTATCTGACGTTCCGTACGGCCTTTGCATCCCTCACGGCGATGCTGATAGCGCTCATCATCGGTCCGTTTGTGATTGAAAAGCTGCGTGAGTTCCAGATCGGCCAGTACATCCGCGAAGAGGGTCCGAAAGACCACCAGAAGAAGGCCGGAACTCCCACGATGGGCGGCGTGCTCATCTGCATCGCGATTCTTTTGCCAACGCTGCTATGGGCCGATCTCTCGAATCCGTTCGTTTGGCTGATCATGGGCTCGACGCTCGCTTTCGGAGCGATCGGTTTTGCCGATGACTACATCAAGGTCGTCAAGCGGCGGAATCTGGGCCTCACCGCGCGCGCCAAGTTGGGCTACCAAATACTGGCGAGCCTGGCGATTTCGATTGCATTAATCGCCATGCAGATGCAGGGGATGTACTCCACGAAGCTCAGCGTGCCCTTCGTCAAGCGCCTGCAGCCCGACTTCGCCATCCAGGCGTTGCGGCATATTCCCCACTTCGGACTGTTGGCGTTTCTGCCCTTTGTTGTCTTCACCGTGTTGCTCATTGTTTTTTCGAGTAACGCCGTAAATCTTACGGATGGCCTTGATGGCCTTGCCATTGGCTGCACCATCATCGCGGCGGGCGCGCTTACGGTTCTTACTTACGTCAGCGGCCACGTTGTTTTCTCTGACTATCTGGAATTGCAGCGCATGCCGCTTGTTGGCGAGTTGTCGATTTTTTGTGGATCGATGGTTGGCGCGAGCATTGGGTTCCTCTGGTACAACGCGCATCCAGCGGAAGTGTTTATGGGCGACGTGGGGTCCCTGGCGCTGGGCGGAGCCATCGGAACGGTGGCCGTTGCCATCAAACAGGAACTGTTGCTGCCGTTTATTGGCGGAATCTTTGTATTGGAAGCGCTCTCCGTCATTTTGCAGGTAGGCAGCTATAAGCTGCGAAAGAAGCGCATCTTCAAGATGGCGCCGCTGCATCATCATTTTGAACTGATGGGCTGGTCGGAGTCGAAGGTCATCACCCGTTTCTGGATTGGCGCGCTGGTGTTTGCACTCTTAGCACTCACTACGTTGAAGCTTCGTTAAACTTTGCCATTCGCGTGACAGAATAGCTTGTCGGGCTGGAAAATCGAGAGCATGGAGTTCAAAGGAAAAAAAGTTCTGGTGGTTGGCCTCGGCAAGTCCGGCCTGGCGGCAGCGCTTTTTCTGCGCCGCAGGGGTGCGCAGGTCACTGTGTCGGACATTCGCAGCGCTGAGGTACTGGGAAAAGACATCCCTGCATTGCTCGAAGAGGGCATTGCCGTTGAAGCGGGCGGACATGGGCTTCTGACTTTCCGGCGGCAAGATCTGATCGTCGTCAGCCCGGGTGTTCCGCTCGATACACCCGAACTTGTGCAGGTAAAAGCCTTCGGACTGCCAATCGTCGGCGAAGTGGAACTGGCTGCGCAATTCCTAAAGGGAAAGTCACTGGCCATCACCGGATCAAATGGCAAGACTACGACGACTGCTTTGTGCGGCGCGATTCTTGCGGCTGGAAAGCTGCCGGTGCAGGTGGGCGGCAACATTGGTATTCCGGTGATCGCATTGGTTGATCAGAGCCGTGACGACGGCTGGTCGGTGCTTGAAGTATCGAGCTTTCAATTGGAGACGACCTATCGCTTCCGTCCGGAGATTGCGGTCGTGCTGAATGTAACCCCTGACCACCTGGATCGCCACGGGAGCTTTGAAAACTACACGGCGGCCAAGGAGCGCATCTTTGCGAATCAAAATGCAGAGGATGCGCTGATTTTGAATGCCGACGACGATGTGGCGTCGCGCATGGCATCGCGGGCAAAATCGCGCATCTTCTGGTTCAGCGCGAAACGTGTTGTTCGCCAGGGCGCGTTCGTCCATGAAGGAGCGATTGTCTACCGCGCGTCGGAACAGGCTGCGCCAGAGTTCATTCTGAAACTGGAAAATATTCCGCTTAAGGGTTATCACAACGTCGAGAATGTGCTGGCCGCCGTTTGCGCAGCGCGGCTGGCTGGCGTGGCGCCGGATGCCATCCGCGAAGCCGTCGAAGCATTCAAGGCAGTGGAGCATCGGCTGGAGTTTGTCGCCAGCGTCAACGGCGTCGATTACTACAACGATTCGAAAGCGACGAATGTGGACGCCACTGCGAAGGCGATCGTCGCTTTTCCCAGAGGCATTCATCTCATTCTCGGCGGCAAGGACAAGAATTCCGACTACCGCCAGCTGCGCCCGCTGCTCGAAGAGCGCGTGAAGACCGTGTACACCATCGGTGCGGCTGCGGAGAAGATTGAGATGCATATCTATGGCGCTGTGCCGGTCGTAAACGCCGGAACTTTGGAACAGGCTGTGTCCAAGGCGGCGGAGGCTGCGCAGCCGGGCGAGATCGTGCTGCTCGCGCCAGCGTGTTCGAGCTTCGATCAGTTTGAAAACTACGAGCATCGCGGGCATGTCTTCAAAGAGCTTGTGCATGCGAGACAGGGTGTATGGCAAAACGCGTAGGCGTCGATAAACTGCTGTTCTGCATAACGCTGGTCCTCGTCGTCATTGGACTGGCGATGGTCTTCAGCGCTTCGGCCGTCATGGCGAAGGAGCGCTTCGGCTCGCCGTACAGTTTTGTCATTCGCCAGGCCATCTGGGCTGCGGTTGGCCTTGCCGTCATGACGCTGCTCATGCAGATCGACTACCGCAAGTACAACCGGCCCAACGTTGTCTTTCCCGTCGTGGCTGTTACCGTGATGTGCCTGCTGGCAGCGTTCCTCATGCGTGACTCGCACAACACGCACCGCTGGATTCGCTTCGGCATTCTCTCCTTCCAGCCATCTGAGCTGGCCAAGCCTGCGCTTGTGCTGTTTCTTGCATGGTTCCTGCAGAAGCGCATGCAGACGATCGACGACTGGCGCGGCACGGTTCTCCCCGCGGCGCTGCCGAGTCTCGTCTTTATTGCGCTGATTCTGAAAGAGCCGGACCTCGGCACGGCACTAGTCTGTGCCGGCGTCACGGCGCTCATGCTCTACCTTGCCGGTATGGAGACGAAGTACCTCGGCTATGCTGCGCTCGGCGCAATTCCAGTGCTCTATTTCATGCTCTTCCGTGTCAAATGGCGCCGCGACCGTTTGCTGGCGTTCATCAATCCCGAGGCTGATCCGCTGGGCAAGGGCTTTCATATTATCCAGTCGCTGATTGCCGTCGGCACCGGTGGATTGCACGGTCTCGGCTACATGGAAGGGCGGCAAAAGCTCTTCTATCTGCCCGAGCCGCATACGGACTACATTTTCGCCAACATCTCAGAAGAACTGGGTCTGCTGGGTGCGATCATCGTCGTTGCCCTGTTTGTCGTGCTCGGTTATCGCGGCATTCGTGCTGCCGTTCTTTCGACGGATCCATTCGCGCGCTTCCTTGCCTTTGGCATCACAGCGACCATTCTCATGCAGGCCTTCTTCAACATCAGCGTCGTGCTGGCTCTGGTGCCGACCAAGGGCATCACCCTCCCGTTCATTTCCTATGGCGGAACATCGCTCTTCATCATGCTCGCGCTGATCGGCGTGCTGCTCAACATTACGCGGGAGATCGAGTAGCCGACGTGCGTGTGTTGATTGCCGGTGGCGGCACGGGCGGCCACATCATGCCGGCGCTGGCTATTGCCGATGCACTTCAGAAGCAGCACCAGGCTGAGCTGCTCTTTGTCGGCACGGCGCGCGGGCTCGAATCGCGGCTGGTTCCCAAAGCCGGGCATCGGCTTGAGCTGGTCCAGGTTGGCCAGCTCAAGAATGTCAGTCTCGTCACACGCCTACGTACCCTGCTTGATCTGCCGATGAGCGTCCGGCACTGCCGGAAGCTACTGAAGCAGTTTTGTCCCGATGTCGTGATCGGCGTGGGAGGCTATGCCTCCGGGCCGGCGATGATTGCGGCGATTCTTGCGCGGATTCCTACGCTCGCGGTTGAACCGAATGCCTTTCCCGGTCTTGCGAACCGGCTGGTTGGAAAACATGTCTCTGCCGCGGCGGTCAATTTCGAGCCTGCCCTCAAGTATTTCCGCAACGCTCAGGTGACGGGCATTCCCGTCCGTGCTGAGTTCTTTCGGTTGCAGCCGCGTCCGGAGGGAGCGCCGCCACACCTGCTCATCTTTGGCGGGAGCCAGGGCGCCCGCGTGCTGAACCAGACCATGCCGCAGATTGCGGCGCCGCTGCTTGATGCCGTTCCCGGGCTGACGATTCTGCATCAGGCCGGAGCGCGTCACGCTGAGCAGACCCAGGCGGCTTACGCTGCAAGCGGGGCGGACCCGGCGCGCTGGCAGGTGCATGCGTTTCTTGACGACATGGCCCGGCGATTCGAAGCTGCCGATCTGGTGCTGTCACGCAGCGGCGCGAGTACGGTTGCCGAAGAGATGGCAGCCGGCAAACCCGCGCTGCTGGTCCCGTTTCCGGGTGCGGCGGACGACCACCAGCGGAAGAACGCCGAGGTCATGGCCGGGGCCGGAGCGGCTACCCTTCTCATCGAATCGGAGATGACGCCGGAGCGCCTGCTTGCATCCCTGACGTCCATGCTACTGAGCCCCGCCGGGCTGCGGGCGATGGGGGATCGGGCGCGAACGCTGGCACATCCCGATGCGGCTGGTAGGATTGCAGCCATGGCGGAAAAACTTGGAGCTGGGGCCCCCCCCGTTTCTCGCTAAATTCGTCTTGTTATTCGGGTTACGTGGTACCCGTTGTACCTGAGTGCTGGGGGATCTGAGCGCGGTCTTCATCCAACGCTTATTGAAACTGAGTCTTCCTTAAAGGTGTCCTACCCCTCCCCATCCTTTCGCTAAATTCCTCTATTTAAATGAGTTCGGGGGCGAGAGGGTTCGAGTCGATGGGAAGTTTCTGCCCTGAATTCATGATAGCAATTTTGGGCATAATTCCCGTCGAGACGGGCTGGCCGATAAATCTTTACAGAGGAGTAGTTTAGCTGCTCTTGTCGGATGTCGAGGGATTGACAGAAAAATCCACAGGCCAAGTCTCCTCTTGACATTCGACAAGAGAGGAGCGTATTTCTTTTGTCGAAGATCGAGGGGTAGAAATGGCGTCGTCTCCGGAGCTGCTGCAAGGGACTTTGGATTTGCTGATTTTGAGAACTCTGGCGCTGGGGTCGATGCATGGCTGGGGGATTGCGCAGAGGATCCAGCAAGTGTCGAAGGATGTGCTGCAGGTGGGACAGGGGTCGCTCTATCCGGCGCTGCACCGGCTGGAGTACAAGGGCTGGATCAAGGCTGAGTGGGGGCCGTCTGAAAATAACCGGCGTGCCAAGTTTTATTCGCTGACGCCTGAGGGGCAGGGACAGCTGGAGGCGGAGCGGAGTAACTGGGAGAGGATGGCGGAGGCGATTGGACTGGTGCTGAATCAGGTGTAGGGCCGGGCGAAAAATGGCCGGTTGGCGTTCGTCGTATCCCACCCTTTCGCAAACTACACGAAAGGATGGGGCACCCGGCGTTCGTGGCTGTTTTGAGGAAAAGCAGATCCTTGTTCGCGTTGCTCCTAAGGATGACAGCATTGAAGGTCTTGCTTTCCTGCCTTTCGCTGCTCCTCAGGATGACAGCACTTTGGGAGGTTCGTTGGTGAAGCGGATGTCGGGGACAATGCAGGAGTTTTGGACACGGCTACGGTTTCTCTTTTCACGTAAGAGGACGCAGGATACCGATGAGGAACTGCAGTTTCATATCGACGCGCAGATGGAGGCCAATCTCGCTGCGGGGATGACCCCGGCGGAGTCGCGTAGACAGGCGTTAATTCTCTTCGGCGGCGTCGAACGGGCGCGTGAGGCTTGCAGTGAGGCACGGCCAGGGTGGTTCTTCGACACGCTTTGGCAGGACGTGCGTTATGCGCTGCGCGGGTTTCGGCGAAATCCTGTTTTTACCGTCACGGCACTGGCGACTCTGGCGCTTGGGATTGGAGCTACTACGGCGGTCCTCAGCGTAGTTGACCGTATTCTGTTTCGGCCACTGCCGTATGCCCATGCCGATCGATTGGTATCAATGGGCTTGGTACAGCCTCTGGAGAAGCAGGAATTCACGCTCGGCGGTTTTTACTATGAGTGGCGTGACAACCAGAAGCCATTCGAGTCGATGACGTTTGAGAGAGGAGCGGGTGAATGTAACCTGACCGCTTCGAATCCAGTACGCCTGCATTGCGCCGACGTGGCTGCGAACTTTCTGCCAACGCTGGGGGTGACTCCAGTGATTGGGCGGAATTTTCTGCCGGAGGAAGATGTACCGAACGCCCCGAAGTCAGCCCTTATCTCCGATGCGCTCTGGCTGGCTCGCTACAACCGCTCACGGGATGTTCTGAACAAGCAGATAGACATCGACGGCAAGCCGGTTCGCATCGTTGGTGTGCTTCCGGCGGGTTTCGAAATGCCGAGGCTGCAGGCGGTCGATGTCCTACTGCCGGCGCAGATGGACATAGGGGCGCAGCATACGCTCAATGGTGGCATTGGACTGCCGATGTGGGCGTTTGCGCGGCTGAAGCCGGGTGTGAGCGTTGCGAAGGCCAGAGCGGAGATGGACTCGGTCTTCCGCTACACGGAGCAGTGGATTCCGGAGCAGTTTCGGCAACAGTTCCAACTGCAGATTCGCTCCATTCGCGACCGTCAGATGCAGGATGCATACCGGGCGGCATGGGTGCTGCTGGGCGCCGCGCTAGCAGTGATGCTGATTGCATGCGCCAATGTGGCCAGCCTGTTTTCAGCACGCGGCGCGGCGAGAGAGCGCGAGCTTGCTGTGCGCTCGGCGCTGGGGGCTTCGCGGTTCCGGATCATCCGGCAAACGCTCACGGAAGCGCTGCTGCTGGCGATCGCCGGCGCAGGAGCCGGGTGTGTTCTGGCTGAGATTTTATTGCGTATTTTTATCTCCATCTCGCCGTCCGGTATTCCGTTTCTGGCGAACGCGCAACTCGACCTCCGGATCATCTGCTTCGCGATTCTTCTTGCTCTGAATTGCGCAGCGATATGTGGAGTAGCGCCAGCTCTTGAACGACCGGGCTCGATCGCTCTCGCCGCGCGCACCGCGAACTCCGGGGCGCATACGCGGCTGCGGGGATTTCTTGTGGTTGCACAAATTGCTGTGAGCGTTGTTCTGCTTGCGGGAGCGAGTCTTTTCGTCAGGAGCTTCCGGAATCTGCAGCGCGAAGACCTCGGGATGCAGACAAAGAATGTGCTGACAGTACGAATTCCATTGGTGGATTCACGCTATGAGGGAAGCCACGCATACATGGATTTCTATCTGCGTGCCGAGGCGGCCATGCGTCAATTGCCTGGAGTACAGGCGGTTGGCATCAGCAACTCATTGCCGCCGGATGCGAACAGCTGGCATGGCGGTTCCCGACTTGGGGATTTCTTTGTCGTGGGAAGGCCGCCGATTCCGCCGGAAACAGGAGGCACAGTTGTTGGACGACTGGTGACGCCCGATTATTTTCGCGTGCTGAATATTCCCATTCTGGAAGGACGGGGATTCACCGAAGAAGAGCGCAGCGCGAACGGCGATTTCATGATCCTGAGCAGGCGGCTTGCGGAGTTGCTGTTTCCCAAGGGGGATGCGATTGGACAACACATCCGGTCCGCCAACTATCGTCCGTATTTTTCTGTGGACGGCCCCGCGTTTACGGTCGTGGGTGTGGCGGGTAACGTGAAGAATGCCGGGCTTACAGGGCAGGATGAACCCGAATCTTACGAATTGTGGAGTAACCATCATCCTGAAAGCTGGAGCCGGCATTGCGTGTTTCTCATCGAGACGAACTTGCCGCCGGCTGTGGTTACGCCATGGCTGCGGACACAGATTTCAAAGCTCGATCCAACTGCGCCTGTCGAGGTTGAGCCTCTGACGCAAACAGTTGCAAGGCTGGCTGATCGGCCACGGTTCGAGATGGCGCTGCTCAGCTTTTTTGCTGCAACCGGGCTGCTGTTGGCGGTGGTGGGATTGTATGGCGTGGTGGCGTTTCTGGTGGCACAGCGGACACAGGAGATTGGCGTACGCATGGCGTTAGGGGCAACGCAGAGGAATATTCTCGAACGTGTTCTGGCGCGAGGAATGGGATTGGTGCTTATGGGAGGCCTGATCGGCCTGGGTGCAGCGTTTGCTGTTTCGCGTTTGCTCAGAGACCTCTTGTTCGGCGTGAGCGCGCACGATCCGTGGTCGTTTGTGTCTGTAGTCCTGGTCCTGAGCGGAGTGGCGTTGATTGCGACTCTGATTCCTGCGCTTGCGGCTACCAGAGTCAATCCGAATGTGGCGCTGCGCTGTGAGTAGCCGATGGTCTAAGGCAAAAGAAAAGGCCCACTGTTCAAGTGGGCCTTCTGTTAGGAGAGAAGCGAATTACCGGTGACCGCCACCGCCGTGGCCGCCGCCTCCACCATGGAAGCCTCCACCGCCGCCACCACCGTGGAAGCCACCACCGCCGAAGCTGGAGCCTCCGCCATGGAAGCCGGATGAGCTGCCGCCGCTGTAGCCGTGGAATCCGGACGATCCGCTATAGCCGTGGTAGCCGGAAGTGCCGGTGTATCCCGAATAGCCGCGGGTTCCAGAGCTGCCGTTGAAGCCGTTGTAGGTGCTGCGGTAACCGCTCATGCCGCCATTCATACCTATGGTTCGGTTTCCGCCATTGAGCGGTGAGCTGCCATAGGCGCCGCCATTGCGGTAACCGCCGCTGTAGCCATGGATGCTGCCGGTGGACGGTGGGTGCGTGGTGCCGTAGGCCCCGCCGTTGCGATAGCCATTATTGAAGCCGTGGTTGTATCCGGTGTTGTAACCGCCGCGATAGCCGCCGCCATAGTATGCGTGCGAGCCCCAGCCCCATCCGCCCCACGGATGACCCCAGCCCCAGCCCCACGGGCGTCCATACCAGCCGCTGTACCATGGGCCGGCACCGATAAAGAGGCCGCCAAAGAACCAGTCGGCACCGTAATAGCCATAAGGAGCGCAGGCGTAAGGATAATAAGAGTAATAGCCCCAGGAGCAGGCCGGCGGTCCGGCAACGTAGACCGGCGCGGGATAGTCGACGACTGGCCCGATTCCGATACCTACGGCGACCTGGGAGTGAGCTAATGCCGCTGGCACTATGAGAACCGTGAGCAAAGCAAGAGAACGCAATATACGCAACGTGAAACCTCCCCGTCAAACCGCCGCCAGACGTTCCGGTCAGCCAGCTGACGTGTTCCGGAACTCATTTCGGAGAACTCCGGAACCTCTACTTATTGGAAACACCGCATGGGGGAAAAGTTGCGGGAATGTGTCCAAAACGGTACGGCATGAACGGAGGCGCGTTCCGCCAGAATCGCACCTTGCCTTTGTGGCCTGGGCGTCGTGCAGGCTCTGCCCGCTGAAGTCCGCCACCATCATAACGCTGACAGGATGCCCCTGCATCTTTTTCGCCCCAAAATCTCATATTTAGACCGTAGATTGTTTGCTTTACGAAAAAGCTTTGGAACAATCACCGTGATTTCTTATGCGACGCAAGTTTTTACGAACGTGCAACATGCGTGGAAGACACTACGCGTGCTAGATTGGCGGGCAGGGGCCATGTGTCATTGGTCCCGCACTTGCCAACGAGCGTCGATTCGCACAGGTCGCCTTTCAGATCCCGCTGACCTGAATCCAATTTTCCCCAAACGCATCTGCTGTTGAGCGGAGGAGAGCTATGCCCGATCCGATTCCTGGAATTCACCACATTACCGCCATTGCCACCGATGCGCAGCAGAACGTCGATTTCTACGCCGGCGTTCTTGGGCTGCGGCTGGTGAAGCAAACCGTCAACTTCGACGATCCCGGCACATACCACCTTTACTTCGGTGACGGTAAAGGCAATCCGGGCACGATTCTTACCTTTTTTCCCTGGAGTCACGTCCAGCGCGGACGCCGCGGCACCGGGCAGGCGACGACGATTTCGTTCGCGGTGCCGGCGGAGTCGTTCGGCTTCTGGATCGAGCGGTTGACCCGGCACAGCGTGGAATATGACAAGCCGTCGCGGCGCTTTGATGAGCCGGTGCTTACGTTTCGCGACTGGGATGGGCTTGGGCTTGAGCTTGTGGGCGTGGATGGGGTTGAGAGCAAGCCGGCATGGGAATCGAATGGAGTTTCGGGGAAGGAAGCGATTCGCGGCTTTCACTCCGTAACGCTGTGCGAAGACGGGATGGAGAAGACGGCGGCGCTGCTGACGGACACGATGGGAGCGAAGAAGCTGAAGGAAGAAGGCTCCTATTTTCGCTATACGTTTGGCGAAGGCGAGAATGCTTCCAATGTCGACCTGCATTGCACGCCGGAGTTCATGTCCGGCGTGGTGGCCGGAGGAAGCGTGCATCACGTTGCCTGGCGCGTGCCCGACGACGCAACACAGGTTGAGTGGCAGACAGTGGTGCGTGAGGCTGGGCTGAATGTTACGCCGGTGCTCGACCGCCAGTACTTCAAGTCGATTTATTTCCGTGAGCCGGGTGGCGTGTTATTTGAGATCGCTACCGATCCCCCGGGCTTTGCGCGTGACGAGCCGGAGACGGCTTTAGGGCAGGTACTGAAGCTGCCGCCGTGGCTCGAGAAATATCGCGCGGAGATTGAAGGCGATCTGCCGAAGCTGCACCATCCCAACTTTGCCGTGGAAAAGCAGCCATGAGCGCGACTGAGACTTTCGTTCATCGGTTTGTTCCGGGGGAAAGCAAGCGCACGCTTCTGGTGCTGCATGGGACGGGTGGCAATGAAGATGATCTGCTACCTGTTGCCCGCATGCTCGACCCGGAGAGCGCGCTGCTGAGTCCGCGCGGCAAGGTACTCGAGAACGGCGCGCCGCGATTTTTTCGCCGTCTGCGCGAAGGCGTTTTCGATGAAGAAGACCTCGTCCGGCGCGCGCATGAGCTGGCGGATTTTGTTGCTGCCGCGGTGAAGGAGCATGCGCTGGACGCTGCGCAGGTTGTGGCTGTCGGGTATTCGAACGGGGCCAATATTGCGTCGGCGATGATGCTACTGCGTCCGGAGATTCTGCGCGGCGCGGTGCTTTTGCGCGGACAGACGCCGCTGGTTCCGGAGAAGCTGCCAGACCTGTCTGGCAAGGGTGTGTTTCTGTCGTCGGGGAAGTTCGATCCGATCATCGGCGCTGAAAATGCCGCTGCGCTTGCGGAAATGCTCAGGAAGGCGGGCGCGGATGTGACGCATAAATTGCTGCCGAGTGGACATGAACTCACGCGCGTGGATATTGATGACGCGCGTGAGTGGTTGGCGCGGTTCTCATAACCGCGCTGTCATTCTGAGCGTGGCGAACATCTCTAAAAAGCAGGTCCTTCGCTCCGCTCAGGATGACACTCCTTGCGGGAACTGTTGATCAGTGAAACTGCGATAGATCGATGGCATCGCCCATTGCCTTGTATCCGGCGTCTTTCGGGTGCAGGTGATCGCCGGAGTCGTAGTCGGGCAGCAACTGGTCGGGATGTGCCGGGTCCTGGGTGATCTTGTCGAAGTCAATTACGCCGTCGAAGACGCCGCTGGTTCTGATCCATTGGTTGTAGGCCACGCGTACCTGCTCGCCCTGCGGCGTTGAATAGCCGGTGGGCAGGTACGGTGTGAGCGTTGCGCCGAAGACTTTGATGCCATGCTGGTGCGCGCGCGTGACGAGTTGCGAGAGGCCGAAGATCAGGTCGTCGGCGGTGATGATGTCGCCGGGCTCGTGCGGGTTTTTGAGGTGGCCGATGTCGTTGATGCCTTCGAGAATGATGAGGTACTTCGCGCCGCTCTGCGCGATCACGTCGCGATCAAAGCGGGCGAGGGCGCTGGGGCCGTATCCGTCGTGAAGAACGCGATTGCCGCCGATGCCCTGATTCAGCACGCTCAAGTGCGCGGTCTTTTTGTCGGCCTGGAGGCGCGCGGCGAGCACGTCGGGCCAGCGGCGGTTCATGTCATAGGTGGACTGAGCGCCGTCGGTGATCGAGTCGCCGAAAGTGACGATGGCGGCAGCGTGGTCGGCGGCGTTGGTGCTGACGTCGATTCCTTTTACGAAGCACCACGAGGTGATGGGGCTGGAGTTGTCAGCCGTAGGCGCGGCCGAGGCGTTGCCGCGCAACACATAGTTGGTAGAGTGCCCGCCGGTGTGGCAGGTGGTGTTGCGAATCTGCTGATCGGGCAGGTAGATGCTGACGACGAGATCTGAAAGCGGAGTGGCCGGCATGGCGACGGGATCGCTGAGGACGAGGGCTCCGGCCGGAATCTCGACGATTGGCTTGCCGTTGAAGGTGAGGGCATGGTCGGAGCCTGGCTGGATCGATCCGCCGCCGGAACTGGTAGCGATATCGGCTGCGCCTACTTTGAGTGCTTCGGTACCGAATTCATTGGTGAGTTGCACGCGCACAGACGGTCCTC
>Ga0209773_10000117_pt1 | contig 22345 bp, 20 predicted proteins | sample BogFormECP14_OM1_FD_188244 | JGI IMG/M metagenome (GOLD analysis project Ga0209773, IMG submission 188244) | Bog forest soil microbial communities from Calvert Island, British Columbia, Canada - ECP14_OM1 (SPAdes) (version 2) | ecosystem: Environmental > Aquatic > Freshwater > Wetlands > Bog ... | reverse complement strand
CGACCAGACCTGCCGAAGGACGCCAAGCGGATCGACATAGGTAAAGTGAAGGAGACCAAGCCATGAACGCGAAATCAAATCCTTCGACTCGCCGCCGATTCGGGTTTCAAATCGCAGTACTTATTGCTGGATCTGTTCTGCTCGCTGCCAACCCAAGCTTCGCCAGATGGGGCGGCGGTGGCGGAGGATTCGGCGGCCGGGGTGGTGGCGGATTTGGAGGCGGCGGGTTCGGCGGCGGCGGCGGGGGCGGATGGGGCCATGGCGGTGGCGGATGGGGTGGCGGTGGCGGCGGATGGGGTCATGGTGGAGGCTTTGGCGGCGACGGCTTCGGCGGCGGTAACGTCAGTCATGCGAACAGCTACTCGGGCGGCCAATCATGGAACCATTCATCAAATAGCTGGCAGAACACTTCGTCGGCCACCAAGCAGTCCGACTACAACACCTACAACACAAACCAGGAGGCGCAAAAGCAGGCCCAGTACAATGAAGCCAACTCTCTTCAGGAGAGCCACGAAAATACTGAGAAGCACATGCAGTACCAGACCGATAGCACCATCAATAACAATGTAGGCAACACCAACTGGGACGGCGGTGGAGGCAATCCCTACTACTGCTGCGGCGGCGGAGGGGGATATAGCTCGGGCGACGTTGCCGGTGCCGCGGCACTCGGTGCGGTAGGTGGCTTGGCCGTAGGTATGGTGGCGGGCTCGGCGATGAACCAGCCGTCAACTACTACTATCATCAATAACCCGGCCCCGGCTCCGTACTATGGCGCACCTGCGCCAGCATACTACGGCGCACCCGCGATCGGCACGACGGTTCCCTATCTGCCACCGGGTGCCTCGGCAGCATATGCCTATGGCGCGACCTTCTACTATTCGAACGGGACCTTTTACCAGCCAAATGGAAGTGGATACGAGATCGTTACCGCACCCATCGGAGCGAATGTTTATACGCTGCCTAACGGGGCGTACTCTACCAATATCAACGGAAGCACTTACTACGTCTCTGGATCGACCTACTACAAGCCGTACTTCGACGGTAGCCAGGTAGCTTATACCGTGACCCAGGTTGGTTGAGCTCGAGAGTCACCTTCAACTGAAGGGACAACAAAATGCCAACGCTGGCATAAGTTGCTTCTAGGAGGGCGAACAACAGAGATCAGCTTGAGTCAGTTCAAACCGGCGCGGATGTTCGCATGGACGCACCAGCGCCGGTTCGCGCAGACATTTTCCGCGTCCGTGAGGTGCGCTTCAGAGAGCGATTTGCGGAGCGCGCTGGTATCGCGAAGCTGAGGAACTTCCTCTTGAGACAGATTCCAGTCGCCTAACCGGTTTCTCGGCGTCGCGGCTCTTCTCGGGGGTGTGACTGTTATTGTCAAAGTCCCACTTCTTCAGCAGGACGTACTTCTTTCCTCGCCGCGCAAGCAGTCCGGATTCGACCATTTGGCCTATCAGCCGGCTTATCATTGGCCGTGAGCAACCAATCATCTCGGCCAGATCGTCATGGTAGATCTCAGGAATCAGCACTATCCCCTGCGAGTCTCTTACGCCGACCCGCTTCGCCAAATCGCTCAGGACGATCGTGAGCCGGTCCAAAAGGGGAAGACTCAAAAGGGTAGTAAAGAACCAAAGATTCTTCGACCAGAAAGTATTCAGTGCCGTGAGGATCGTGATCAATCGATCTATTGGAAGACGGGCCAGCAACCGCGCCAGGTGATCGCGGCTGACGAGCGCCAGCGTGCATTTGCTCGCAACCTGGGCTTCGAACATGCGCGCGATCTGGCCTCTTTCGTCGACGTAGTCAGGATAACCGATGATCTCGCCCGGTCCAGCCATTCTCACGAGGGTCCGATTTCCATCGCCTACCGGACAATAAACGTTCACATAGCCACTCACTACGTAGGCGAGCATTCCGTCGGTATTTCCTTCAGAGAATGCCCACGCACCCTTCTCAAAGTTGACCGTTATGTGGCGCTCGATCAGGTCGTCGACCAAGACGGGCGGCACATTCAATCGGCTGAGGATCGCGCGAAGACTTGCGAAGGCGTCGCCATTTTGACGGCCTGGATTCGGTTTCATTCTTTGGCTCGGCTCCTTCCCTTTGGCCATCTTGGGATCACCCGGACGCGAGGACTGTAGAGCAGAGATGGTGCCAGCGAAGCAGTACTCCTGGCTCCGAACGGGAGGTCAGGAGAAACTGCCTTGGCGGTCGAGCTTCGTCTTGAGATTCAGAGGCGAGGACGGATCCGCCTCGAGACACCGATCGCTCTCGAGTGATTATGAAAACGGGGAAGAACGCTACGCCTGTCGGGGCATTTTGCCCCACTATGCCGTCATTCGCTGTCCAGAGCTCCGAGCTTGCGATACAGGGTTTTGCGATCGATGCCGAGCAGAGCGGCTGCTTCGGTTTTGTTTCCCCCCACCGACGACAGGATCGCGCCGATATACTCGTGCTCCAACTCCTCGAGAGTCATACCGCGCGCAACCGCGGCTTCGAGATTTACCGAGGACCGGTACTCACCGGCGACCTTGGGCGGCAAATCAGAGCGGTCCACCCGATCGTCACGGCACAGGATCAGCGCTCTCTGAATCGCGTTTTGCAGTTCCCGAATATTCCCCGGCCACGGATAGTGCAGCAGACGGTCCATTGCTTCGTCGGAAATTTGCGGAATCCGCCGTCCCGACTCGCTGCTGGTTCGCGCGACGAAATACTTGATGAGCAGCGGAATGTCCTCGGCCCGTTCCCGCAATGGTGGAATCGCAATCGTCACGGTGGCGATTCGATAGTACAAGTCGGCGCGGAACCTTGCGGCGGCGATTGCGTCGTCAAGGGAGCTGTTGGTGGCGGCCACTATTCGCACTTCCACCGGAGTCTCTTCGGTGGCACCGACCGGTCGCACGCGCTTGTCTTCGATAACGCGCAACAGCTTCGGCTGCAGGGCGACCGGCAGTTCGCCGATTTCGTCGAGGAAGAGCGTGCCCCGGTTCGCAGCCTGGAACAGGCCGGCCTTATTCTGTCGAGCGTCGGTGAATGCTCCCTTGACGTGGCCGAACAATTCGCTCTCCAGCAGGTTCTCCGGAATCGCCGCACAGTTGACGGCGACGAACGGTCCGCTTCGCATCTGGCTCTGATAGTGCAAGGCACGAGCGAAAAGATCCTTGCCGACCCCGCTTTCGCCAGTGATGAGCACGTTGGCCGAGGTGTCCGCCACCTGCCGCAACACCTCGAGCTGAGCAAGCATCTTGGGACTGCGCGCGATGATATGGTCCAGGCCGAAACTATGGGCCAACTCGCTGCGCAACCTGACCACTTCCCGCCGGAGTTTGCTGTCCTCGAGCGCCCGCGCAACTACCAGCAGTAACTCGTCGTTGCTGAACGGCTTGGTGACGTAGTCAAAAGCACCAAGCCGCATCGATTCGACGGCGGTCTCGATTGAACCAAAGGCGGTGATGATAACGACCGGCAGGCTCGGCGCGGTTCGCTTCACCTGCTTCTGCAGCTGCGAGCCGTTCATTCCAGCCATCCTCAAGTCGGTGATCATCAGGTCGGGTTCTTCGCGCTCAACCGCCGCGAGCGCTTCCGTCCCCGAGTAGGCCATCGCCGTGCTATAGCCAGCCGCTTCGAGTACGTCACGCAGCATGCTGACCATCTCGCGGTCATCATCCACTATAAGGATGGCGGCCATTCTTACTTCGCCAGACATCGTGGTTCGAGAGCGTCGTCGTCTCGTTCCGACAATAGCGGGAGAGTCACCACAAAACGCGCGCCGGTTGGCCCTCGCTCCACCTCGATGGCGCCGTCATGCTCGCGGACAATCGACTGGCTGATGGCTAGTCCCATGCCAGTGCCCTTGCCGGGCTCCTTGGTGGTGAAGAAGGGATCGAAGATTCGTTCGCGATCACCGTCGGCGACACCGGATCCGCTGTCCTCGAACAGCAGCCGGAGATATTGGGACTGGCCGTGACCGCCCTTCTCCGCAGTGATGCGAAAAGTTCCACCGCCGTCGTTCATAGCGTCGAGCGCGTTGATCGCAAGGTTGATGAAGACTTGTTGGAGTTGGCCGGCCTCACACTTCACCATTAGTGGCTCTGCGGGAAGGTCCGCAATAACGAGGACGCGGCGTTTCTGCGCTTCGGTCTGCAGCAGATTCAAGGTGGCGTCGATTATCTCTCTCACGTCAAGTGGATGCCGCGCGAGCTCGCGGCGGCTGCTGAAATCAAGCAACATGCGTACGATTTTTGTTATGCGATCGATCTGGCTGACGATTATCTCCAGCCCGTCGGTCGTCTTCACCGAATTGGAGTCGGTATGCAGCAGATGCTCGGCACGTCCACGAATTACATTCAGCGGCGTGCCGATCTCATGCGCCAGGCCGGACGCCAGCGTTCCGATCGTGGCAAGCTTGTCTGAATGCCGCAACCGGCGTTCCAGTTCCAGCTTGCGTTCACTTTCGTCTCGCAACCGCAGCTGGGCCGTCGCCAGCTGCTGGTCGAGGCGCTGGAACTCTTCAGTCAGGAGCTTGACTTCGTCGCCGCCGGCGTCCGATCGCGCCTCCGCTTCGGTGGAAAACTCGGAGATCCTGCGCGAAAGTTCGGCCAGCGGCTGCGACACATAGCGCCGGCTCACCAGCGGTATCAGAATCGCGATCAGCGTGACGGCGACGGCGCCCGCAAGAACAGAGGTAACGACGCGCCGGCGGAGGTCTTCGTGCAAATCACTCCACTCCTGTGCGACCAGCAGGACGCCCGATGACCGGCCGTTGTTCTCGCCCAACGGTGCGACTCGACAAAACCAATACAGGTTTCTGCTGAAACCCATGAACTCGGTCGGCTTGCCGCCGAGCACCTCGTTGAGCGCAGGAATTGGAGGCGGCGGGTTCAGCGGAAAGTCGGCTAACGAAAATGTGATTTTGCCGCTCGAATCGAGCAGCGCCGCTTCAACCCCTTCGTGCCGAATTCGCTCAAAGGCGTTCCTCACCGCCTTCCAGTCACCCTCGGCGATATCCACCTCGAGCGCGGCTTGCAGCGCGCGACTGGTCGCTCGAGTCTCGCGCTTGAGATCCTCGGCGTAGATTCGTGACGAATGCCCGATGCTGAAATACATATAGCCGGCCAATACAGGTGTGACGCACAGGAGCATGGCCAGCGTTTGGCGGGTTCCAATTTTCACGAGCGCATCGAATTCGCGCGGACAGGCTGCCTCACCCTACCTTCAAGGAGGCTGACTGTCACGAGCCGGAGCCAGCGAAAAGGCTGCGGGATTCTTCGCCGGTAAGTGGAGCAAGGAACGGACCAGTAACGATGAACGCATGCCATCAGCCGCGGCAGCGGGCGCGTTAGCTGCAATCGCACGCCTCAATTATCACGAAAGATTTCAAGCGGTACGAATCGGTCGTTGGCCGTTCCTCTTTGCCGGTCGTCTTGTGCCGTTTATGGCCGTTGGCACACTCGTGATGAAAAACTGAAATTCCGCCGCCGCAGCGCAGCAGCTTCTTGCTGACGACGCTTCCACACTGGTCGCAAATATTCAGCATAAAACACAACTAAGATCGCGATCTGATTGTGGCGGTGAGCGCCGCACGGGGATATGCGGCGCTCACCACCGGGGCAGCGTGGAATACCAGCCATCAAGAGGCAGCTTTGCCATCGATCAAGGAGAAATTCTGATGAACAGCGACCCACATTGATGTACCGGCATTCTCGCTCGGGGGCTTTTTGACCGGGCAGCGATACGTCGTTGAGTGCACTTCGCATGCCACCACGCGGAGCGCGCCAAAGAATATGAAAAGCATCCGACGTCGGCGTCCCGGACCTGGGAGGTCGACTTGGTCACGGGGCAGATTGCTACGCTCATCGAGGAAGATCGCTACGTTATCGCATCCGTGCGAAGGGCCAGGCCCCTAAGCCTGCTCGTCGCGAAACTGGCCGCCAGTTTGCATCAGATACCTTGCGACGAATGAAGACCATTGATTGGGAATCGATAGCAGCCAGGTTGCCTGCTGCGCTTTCGATGAGATTGAAACCAGGTCGAATTTTTGAAGACCCGGTCCTTCTAGCGTTGTGTGTCAGCACGGTTATTTTCGCGCTGGTCGGACTCGTTCTCCTGTTTGAGAGTTAAGTGACAACCAGCAGTGCTTGTGACCGTTCCCTGAATGTCGGCTATCCGAAGCGGCTGTAGTTACTGCAAGCTCTGAGACTGGAATCGAGGCGAATTCCGGGGTCCAGTTCCGTCAAGCACTGATGCTGCTCATTTGTCCTCAATTCGACCCAAACGCGCCCGAAATCGCTGCGTTATCCGCCCTCAGCCCAAAGCCCTGGCCTGAACATCGCTTTCAGCGCCACTCTCCAGTGGGCTATCCTCAATGACGACGGCTGTCTTCTACTCTTCCGAGGTCGCCGTGCGAATTATGCGAGGCTTCGGACAACGTCTCACAGGATAGCGGTCTCGACTCGGCATGCGAAAGTCCAGGCTCTTATTCGTCGCGGTTCTAGCGATAGCGAGTATCGCGTTGATAGGATGGTCTTCCAGCCTCGAGGCTCCTTTCATCATTTACTTTCTCGTAGCTGGTGCATGGGCAGCAACGATCGCACTCTTGTCTCGTCCCGAGGCACTTCGGAATGGCGCACTGATCTGTAGTTCGGTGTTCTTTAGTATGGCCTTGGTAGAGACCTATATGTACTTCGCTAACCGGTCCGAGATCATCATCACACGGACAATACCGATAGATTGGCGCCAAGAAGAAACCGACATAGGTTCTCAACCGGTGCCAAACACCACTGCTACATTTGAAGAAGCGTTAGGCGGTCGGCTTATTGATAAGGTCACGTACAGATTCGGTGGCAGCGGTCTTCGAGAAATCCCCGGAACAGTTCAAGGAGGACCTCATAAAGTAGCGTTCTTCGGTTGTTCTTTTATGTTTGGTCATGGAGTCGAGGACGATCAGACGCTGCCCTATTACTTTGTGCGAGCAGCAAGAGGCACCTTCGAGGGCTTCAATTTCGCCGGCGACGGCTGGGGCCCGCATCAGATGCTTAGGGAGATTGAAACCGGCTTCATGCGCCGCGCGGCCGGCACGCCCGAGCTGGCGATATATGAAGCAATCCCCGATCATCTGCGCCGGGTCGCTGGGCGGGCGCCGTGGGAAGATGGCCCGAAGTACAACCTATGCCGGGATAACGAAGCCTGTTATTCCGGGCAGTATCATAGCGCCGACTACGCGACCTGCCGCCGTTGGCTGGACCGGAGCTGGATCGTCCGGTTTTTTGAAAATCATTCCGAGAAGCTATCGCAACCCTCCGACCTCCCATTGTATTTGGCTGTACTGAAGAGGACTCGAACTTTGCTCGAGCAAAACGGCACTCGTTTTGTAATCGTCTTATGGGATCAAAATGAGTTGGCTAACACGATCATGAAGGCCCTGAAGGCGAATCAATTCGATGTGATCGCGATGTCTTCGATATTTCCGGAAAGTGATCTGAAGAACGGACTGCTCACTCAGCTTGATCGGCATCCATCGCCGGTGACCAACCATGAGATCGCTGATTACCTATGGAAGCAGGTCGGCGAGCCTTTGGTGGATGCAAAGCACCCGCGATGAAGACTTCCAACGACTTCAATTTTCCCGAGCGCCTGGGGCACGACGACAGCCCATACGGCTCCACTGATCGCTTCTTCGGCCTTCTGTTCAGCGCCTTCTGGGGCGTGGTGGCGATGGCTCCTCTCAGGAGAGGAGGGTCGATTCGATCGTGGGCGGTAGTTCTCGCCGGCGCGTTTCTCGTCACCAGTCTTATCAGGCCAGTCCTGCTTGGACCGCTGAATCGGCTGTGGCAGAGACTCGCACAACTGTTACAAACGCTTACCAATCCAATTGTCATGGCGGTCCTTTACTTTTCGACTATCGTCCCTTTCGCACTTGTGATGCGGCTGCTGAACAGGGACGTCCTGCGATTGAAGTGGGAACCGGGACAGACCTCTTACTGGATACCTCGCAAGCCCCCGGGCCCACGACCCGAGTCGATGAAAGATCAGTTCTAATACTTCGATATGGATTTTGTAGCCGAACTCTGGCGGTTTATGCGTGCGCGCAAGAAATTCTGGCTCCTGCCTATGATCGTAGTGTTCGCGATCATGGGCACACTGCTGGTGATCGCTCAAAGCAGCGCACTCGCGCCTTTCATCTACACACTGTTCTGAGCCAGCATGCGAGTGCTCGGTATTTCCGCGTTTTATCACGACAGCGCTGCGGCGTTGATCGAGGACGGCCAGATCTTGTCGGCGGCGCAGGAAGAGCGCTTTACGCGCAGAAAGCATGACGCAGGATTTCCCCGGCTCGCGATCGAATACTGCTTGGGACAGTCAGGACTCTCGCTGAGCGAGGTTGACTACGTAGCCTTCTATGACAAGCCTTTCCTGAAATTCGAACGCCTGCTCGAGACCTATCTGGCTTTCGCGCCACATGGGTTCAAATCTTTTCGTACGGCGATGCCGATATGGTTGCGCGAAAAGCTCTTTCAGAAACGCATGCTGCGTCGCACGCTCGCGGAATCGAATGGAGGAGTCGATTTGGGTGACCGCCTGCTATTTGCCGAGCATCATCAAAGTCACGCGGCGTCGGCGTTTTTCGCATCTCCCTTCAAGCAGGCGGTGATACTTACTCTCGACGGCGTCGGCGAATGGGCAACTACTTCGGCGGGCATCGGGAACGGCAACCGGCTCGAAATTATCAAGGAGATGCACTTTCCGCATTCGCTCGGCTTGCTCTATTCGGCATTCACCCACTACGCGGGGTTTAAGGTCAATTCGGGCGAATACAAGTTGATGGGCCTGGCGCCCTACGGCTCGCCACGCTTTCGCGATCTGATCCTCGAGAATCTGATCGATTTGAAAGCTGACGGATCATTCCGGCTTGACCTCAGTTACTTTGACTATTGTGTCGGGCTGCAGATGACCAACGCGAAATTCGATCAGCTATTCGGCGGACCGGCGCGAAAACCTGAATCTCCGATCACTCAGCGCGACATGGATCTGGCGGCCTCGATCCAGTCGGTTACCGAAGAAGTGATACTCGGTCTGACGCGTGCGCTCGCGGTCGAAACCGGATGCAGGAATCTCTGTCTGGCAGGAGGAGTGGCGCTCAATTGCGTGGCGAACGGCAAGGTCTGGCGCGACCGTCGCTTCGAAAATATCTGGATTCAGCCTGCTGCAGGCGACGCCGGTGGGGCTCTCGGTGCAGCGCTCGCCGCTTACCATCAGTTCCTGGACCAGCCGCGTCGAGACGAAGGTAAAGATCTGATGCGCGGGTCATACCTCGGTCCTTCGTTCTCGCAGGCGGAGATAGAGAGCCGGCTAACCGCGGCGGGTGCGCGCTTCGTCGTTTACGATGACGAGACGCTGCTGAACGCGTGCGTGGACGCACTCGTCGCCGGCAAGGTACTGGGCTGGTTTCAGGGACGGATGGAATTCGGGCAGCGCGCGCTCGGCGCTCGTTCGATCCTGGCAGACCCGCGTAGCCCAACCGTGCAACGAACGCTGAATCTCAAGATAAAATTCCGCGAGTCCTTTCGCCCGTTCGCGCCTTCGGTGCTGCGGGAGGACCTACAGGACTGGTTCGACCTCGATTGTGACAGTCCGCATATGATGTTGGTTGCCGACGTGAAGAAAGACCGCCGGCGGGCACTCAGTAGCGAAGAGCTATCGTTATTCGGGATAGAGCGGCTGAACACCGTGAGGTCGGAGATTCCCGCGGTCACGCACGTCGACTACTCGGCGCGCATTCAAACGGTGCATCGCGAGACCAACGCACGCTACCATGCGTTGCTCCGCGCCTTCCGTCAGCGCACAGGATGCCCGGTCCTCGTAAACACCAGCTTCAACGTGCGCGGCGAGCCGATCGCTTGCACGCCCGAAGACGCGTGGCGATGCTTCACGGGAACGGCGATCGATTCGTTGGCAATCGGCAATTGCTTTCTCGATAAAGCACGGCAGGATTCCGCGCTCAGTCACCAATACGAGATCGCCTTTGAACTCGACTAGTTACCTCAATTCCTTAGGTCACAGCGCTAAGGCTCGGGCCAGAAAACATATTCGAACTTGATGCCGTCGGGATCGGTAAAATAAACGGCGAAGTATCCAGGAAAGTACGGATATTCGGCTGGTGGATCGAGTATCTGCGCCCCGATATGCAGCAGAACGCTATACAGCTTTTCGACATCGGCTCGATTCTCGGCGTTGAACGCAAGATGGTTGAGTCCCGGCGCGTTGCGATCATGTGCTTTAACCGCAGATTCTCCCTTTGCCGGCCGAAGCGTGATTGAGCTGTTTGGGCCGGCCCACGCATGCAGTCGTGTTTTCATCAACTGCTGAGTCGCTTCGGACACCTCGACTCGCGCATAGCCCATGAAGCCCAGCACTCTGTCGTAAAATTCAGTGGAACGGACCAGATCGCTGGCCGTCAGCGCAATGTGATTGATACTGCCGCGGGCCATAGCACACCTCCGAAAAAAGTTCCGACTGCGCGATTACCTGTGACCGATCATGTTCGCCGACTGACAGACAGACCGCCGGCACCTGGGCTGTTGGAGAACACCGACGACAAAATTAATTCCAAAAATGCGCGCCCCAAAGCGCACCGCCTACTTATAGTGCTTCATTTCCAGTACGCATGGCGAGCGTCTTGAGTATCACAATGAGCAGCCCCAGACCCATCGTCAGCTGGCGAAACAGGTAGTGTCGCCGCGTTGGGTAGCAGTGGCCGCGAACGGTGCGGATTGCTAAGGTCCAGTGACCAATGGACTACGCTTCTCGAAAAGTCGAAGCTTCATCACCTGTGTTCCTTGCGACAGGAACATCGATGAACTCCACAGCCAATCCTAAACTCGGGCTTCGATGGTGTGGAGTCCCGATAGCACTGGCAAGCACCGGTGCCATAGCGCTCGTGGCCTTGCTTTCCTTCGGATGCTACTACGCGGTCATGACTCTCGGGCGGGTTCGTCCGTTACGCAACGCGTATCGATTTGTCTTTAGGGCTTATGACCGGTTAATCGATCGGCTCGGCCAGGTAGTTCTACAAGACTCCAGAGACGCGCCTGCACTACGACTCATGGTTTCCCTTAGCCTTAGCGCCATACCAATCTTCCTGATTCAACTCGTCCTAGGAAAACCTCGACTGCTGCTCGCGATCGCTTTCTATATTTCCCTTTACGGTCTCAGGTTCCAGCGGTTTGTAAGAATGTTCAGCGCCAAACACCTGGAAGCGCATCGGCGCCATGGCTACTTCTCGGAGAAGTACGATACGGTTTTCGGCCGCTACGTCGAATTCTTTCTAGGATATTTGTATGGCAACGTTCCCGAACTGGATCGGACGGTTCATGTCCGTCTCCACCATAGAGAGAATGGCGGATTCGATGACACAGCGGATTCCAGGAGTTACGATCGAACGAGTCGGCTGGATTTCCTGTGGTATCTCTCGGACAACATTTGGACGGTGTTAGGGATTGCCCCTTACGCCTATTTTAAGGCTAGAGGCGAGGAAGAGAACCGAAGACGCCTCTTATGGGGAATGGCGCGGTACTATATCTACTTCGCAGCTGTCGCAATCTACGACTGGAGAATTGGGATCGTGTTCGTGTTGGTTCCTCTTCTCTGCATGAACTTCATCTCGGCAATAATCGCATGGGTCCAGCACGCCTTCTACGACGCGGAACACCCTGAGGACTACTTTGCGCATACCGTAACCGTGCTTGACGAGGTCAACTTCATGAACGAAGGATACCACCTGTGTCATCACTACCGAGCCGGGCTGCACTGGACCGAGATGCCGGTCCAGCTCGAGCGGATTCGTGAAAGGATGAGAGAGTCGGGCTCCCTGGTGTTTCGCGACCTGGATTTTCTCGGACTTTTTTTCGAGTTGACCCTCCTTCGAAGAATGAATGTGCTCGCCGAAAAACTGGTGCCGTGGGAGCCGATGAATCACGAGCAGAGATTGGCTTTGTTGGCTAAGAGGACGGGCGGCGGGACTTATTCATTGAGCTAGAGGCGACCGCGGCATATTGGTCCACCGTTCGAGATTGCGCGCGCCGCGTGATAACACTCGCCAGAAATAAGCAGGAGCCGGAACTATGGACATTGGCATTATGATCGCAGCGACCGCGGAGTCCGGAGATATCGCGGAAATCGCGCGCGAAGTCGAAAATCTCGGCTACGAGTCGTTCTTCATTCCCGAGCATCCCGTGATTCCGATCGGATTCAAGACTCCGCTGCCGGGCGGCGGCGCAGGCACACTGCCCGAGCACTACGGGCGCTGGATGGATCCGTTCGTCGCGCTCAGCGTTGCCGCGGCGGTTACCCGGCGCGTCAAGCTCGGCACCGGAATCTGCCTGCTGCCGGAGCGCGAACCAATCGTCACCGCCAAGACCATCGCCACGCTCGACGTCGTCTCGGGCGGACGCGTCATCCTGGGCGTCGGCGGCGGCTGGCTGCGCGAAGAGACGGAGGCGCTGGGAACGAGTTTTGGAACCCGCTGGAAGCGCTTGCGCGAAACCGTCGAAGCGATTCGAGTGCTATGGACTCAGCCGGAGCCCAGCTATCAAGGCGAGCTGGTGAAGTTTCCCGCGGTCCGATGCGATCCCAAGCCGATCCAGAAACCCGGCCCTCCGATATTGCTCGGCGCGCGCGGACCCAAGGCGCTCGAGCGCGTCGTGCGCACCTACGATGGATGGGTGCCGATCGCGGGCAGGCCCGCCAGCTTCAAGCGCGACGTCGATGCGCTCAGGCAAGTCGCCGGCGAGCGCGGGCGCAATCCGGACACTTTGAATATCAGCGCCTTCGTCGCGCCGGCCGAGGACGGGATCGCGCTGGAAGACCTCAAGCTCTATCGCGAGGCGGGGGCACATCGGCTTGTGCTGTTTTCGCAGGGCGATGCGATCAAGATGGCGGCTGGGAAGACGCTGGAGATCGTGCGGCGGCTGGCGCCTACGCTCGAACGCGCGGCGAAGGTCAGGTGATGGGAAGGCCTCGCGCTCGATGACGCCGATCGGAACGACGCGGCAAGAGTAGAGTGTGTGCCGCTTCAGCATAACTCTTGCGCTCTCGACGTTGTTGTTGGTCTCGGTCGCTTCGGTCCGACAATCAGCCGCCGCAGGCGTTCCCACGGTGCCACGCTTCGAACCCGCGGCCTGCCCGGCTATTCCTGTAAAGGCGCTGGCCAACGCCAGCTGTGGCTACCTGGTAGTCCCGGAGGATCGGACCGAGCCGCGCGGCGGCACAATCCGACTCATCGTCGCGATCATCCCCGCGCGCTCGGCACGGCCGAGGCCCGACCCAGTCGTCTACCTGGCGGGCGGCCCGGGCGGGATAGCACTCAATGAGGCGGACCTGGCCGTCGCTATCGGCCTCAACCGCGATCGGAATCTTATCCTCATGGATCAGCGAGGAACTCTGTACTCCGAGCCGGCGCTGACCTGCCCGGAGGTTGACCAGTTCTTCGTGCGCAGCCTCGGCCTCGCGTTGGACGACGCTTCTACCCAACGCCTGCACGCGGCGGCGGCGCGAGCCTGCTACCTTCGCTGGGCGGCAACCGGTCGTAACCTCAGCGCATATAACACGACCGAGAACGCCACAGATTTCGCCGACTTACGCAGCGTGCTCGGGATCAGCGATTGGAACGTGTTCGGAACTTCTTACGGCACCAACCTGGCGCTCACGCTCATGCGCGAGCATCCGGCGGGTATCCGCAGCGTTATCCTCGACTCGGTGGAACCGCCGTCGGTCGTAAACGTGGGAAGGTTCTGGGGCAACGCTCGCGAGGGATTCGACAACTTGTTCCGCGCGTGCGCGCAAAAGCCCGGCTGCTGGAGCGGTCAAGCTGGCCTCAGCGAGACCTTCACCCGCCTGGTACGCGAGCTTGAATCTCATCCGGTAACCACCAGCGTGATGCCGGAAAAGGGCAAGCCACCAGTCAAAGTGGTGATCGACGGCGGCAAGCTGGTGAACTGGCTCGTCGACATGTCCTTCGCGACCGCAGACTACCCGCATGTGCCCGAGTGGATCGGTGAGCTCGCCAACGGGCATCCGGAGAAAATCGCCTTGTCCATCGCACAGCCGGTGTTGGCGACTCCCGAAGGATATATCGGCTACGGCCTGACGTACGGCGTCATCTGCGGTGAGTGGGTGCCGTACGAGAGCGAATCCGACGTGCTGATGCAGGGGCGGCGCGCTTTCCCGGATTTTCCGGACTCCGTCCTGACGCCCGCCGTGCACTTCACCTATGTGTACGATGACTGCCGCGGCTGGAAGGTGAACAAGGGGCTCGTCGCACAACGCTCGGCTACCCGCAGCAACATTCCAACTCTCATCCTGTCGGGCAGCTTCGACGCCATCACGCCGCCAGGCTGGGGACAAATCGCAGCACAAACGCTTCCCAACTCAACGGTCCTCGTCATCCCCGGCGTCGGACACTTCGCAGCCCACGAGTCTCCCCGCGCACAGCGCGAGATCGCGTCGTTCCTCACCGATCCGCAGATAGGTCGGCGACCGACGAGCGCCGTTACTTCGCGCTGATCAGATCGATCTCGAAGATCAGCGTGGCGCCCGGCGGAATGTCGACGCCGGCGCCGCTGGAGATTTGAGTCCCGGAATATCCCGCACCCATCCCACAACCTGCCGATCCCACCGGCGGTCTCCAAGAGTGCGATGACCGGATCCGCTTCCCACCTGGCCTTGAGCGGCCGAGCGAAAGTACTATCTCCTAGTGGGAGAACTTTATGTTTCCGGCTGTGAAATCCCTTCCGAGCATCGGGCTATACATTCGCTGACTCCGCGGCACGGTCGAACTTGCGGTGCACCCAGCCGTCCAGCATTTCGCCAAGGCTCTGCAGCTTCACGGGTTTGCTAAGATAGTCGTCCATTCCCGCGTCGAGGCATTTTCTGCGCTCGTCTTCTGTCACGTGTGCAGTAAGGGCGATTACCACGGTGTGCCGAGAGGTTCCTTCTCGCCGCCTAATCTCCGCGACTGCTTTGTAGCCGTCTATCTCAGGCATCTCGCAGTCCATCAAGACAATATCTGATCTCCCGCTCTGCACGACTTCCAACCCTCGACGTGCACCATCGACAGCTTCCGCCGTATAGCCGAGGACGGAAAGCTGCTTCGCCCCAATAGTTCGATTGACGGAATTGTCGTCGATCAACAGCACTCGTACTGCCTTGCGCCATTGCGGCCGCTCATCGCTAACCGCAATGTTTGGTTCGGCCGCGATTGTCTTGACGCCGATCGGCTCGGCGTTTCCATAGAGCTTCAAGAGACAGCTGAACAGGTGCGAAGGACGTACCGGCTTTGTAATCCATGCATCCACCACCCCGGTCCTGTTCTGCACAGCGCTTTCCGCGCTGAACATGATGATCTTGTTATGGTTGATATCGCATTGGTCCTTGATTGCACGCGCGAGGCGGAGCGCGTCTACGCCGGAGGCCTGCTCATCGATGAGAATAACCACCTGCTTCTCGTCGCCATCCCGCGCCCGCTTGAGGAAATCCAGCGTTTTGGCCTCGTCGCCAACTGCTGCATTCTCGATTCCCCAGGAGGATAGATATTCAGGGATGCCATGGTGATTGTTTGGAGCACCGTCGACTATCAGAGCCTTCACTCCGCTCAAGCATGAGCCGGCGGTCGCAATCATCCACGGACGAAAGATCTTGAGTCCCTTCTCCAGTCGTACGGTGAAATGAAAGTTAGATCCTTTCCCAGGCGCGCTTTCAAATCCGACTTCGCCGCCCATCTGATTGATCAGCTTCGCCGCGATGACCAACCCAAGTCCGGTACCGCCGAAGCGTCTGCTCGTCGATACTTCGGCCTGAACAAACGGCTGAAACAAGCGTTCTTGCGCTTCCGAGCTGATCCCAATCCCGGTGTCGGTGACTTCGAAGCGGACCAGCACATCGTTGTCCGCTTCTTCTGTACCGCTTACCCGGACCATCACCTCGCCCTGCTGGGTGAACTTGATCGCGTTCGATACCAGATTGTTAAGAATTTGGCGCACCCTGCTCGGATCACCTCGCAAACCAGTCGGCATATTCACGTCTACATGCAGGGCAATCTCGATTCCTTTGGCATGAGCAACCGCCGCGAAAGAATCGACTAGATTTTCCGTCAGTTCGACGAGGTCGAAATCGAGTTTCTCGAGCGTGATCTGGCCAGCTGAGAGCTTCGAAAAGTCGAGTATGTCATTGACGACTGTCAGCAGAAGCTCGCCGCTGGATCGAATGATCTCCGTCTGGCGGCGCTGCTCTGGGGTCAAATCGGAAAGCGACAGCAGCTCCCCCGTCCCGATGATTCCAGCAAGCGGCGTCCGAATCTCGTGGCTCATACTGGCTAGAAAGTCCGACCGCAGGCGGGCTGTTTCCAGCGCAAGGTCTCGCACTCGATCACGTGCACGATTGGCCTCTTCCTCGGCGCGCTTGCGCGCGCCGCGCATCTCAAAGTCGCGTAGCTCGCGTTCGACAGCGAGTGGCAGCCGCACGAGGTTGTTCTTCAGTACGTAGTCGCCGGCGCCGGATTTCATCGCCTCGACGGCCACGTGCTCGCCGACGGTGCCCGAGACCAGGATGAAGGGAAGGTCAAGCCCCTGCTCCTGCAGCAGCTTCAGTGCCGCGAGCCCGTTGAAATGAGGCATCGAATAGTCCGCGATCACCAGGTCCCACTTTTCCCTCAGCAATGCGGCACGCATCGCCTCGGGGCTTTCGACACGTTCGAAGGTCAACTCATAGCCGCTGCGCCGGAGCGCCCGCGCCGTGAGCTCGGCGTCGTGTGCCGAATCTTCGACCATCAGGATGCGCAGCGGTGCGCTCATCAACATCGCTCCGAAGCGCCGCGTGGCTTCTCGTTCAGGACCAACCAGTACATGCCGAGTTGCCGCACTGCTTCGACGAACTGCTGGAAGTCGACCGGCTTGCGAATGTAGCTGTTGGCGCCCAAGCCATAGCCGTCGACGATGTCCTGCTGCTCTTTGGAGGAGGTCAGTATGACCACCGGCAGGAACCTGGTGCGTGGGTCCGCGCGCAGCTTTTTCAATACCTCGAAACCGTCCAGCTTGGGTAGCTTCAGGTCCAGGAGAATGAGCTGAGGCTGAACGATGTCATGGCCGGCATGCGGTCCCGTCCCGAAGAGGTAATCGAGCGCTTCAACGCCGTCGGAAGCCACCACGATCTTGTTGCCGATGCTATTTTTCTTGAGCGCGCGGAAAGTCAGCGCCACATCGTCAGGGTTGTCTTCCACCAGCAGGATCAATCTATCTTCCATTGGAATTTGCCTCATTGTCGTGCAAGGTAAAGAAAAACGTCGCGCCCTTCTGCTTGAGACCTTCAGCCCAGGTTCTTCCGCCATGGCGATGAATAATCCTTCGAACGGATGCCAGGCCGATCCCGGTGCCGGGGAATTCCGTCGTTGCGTGAAGTCGTTGGAAGGTGCCGAATAGCTTGCTGACATAGGCCGGGTCGAAGCCCTGACCGTCGTCGCGGACAAAGTAGACCTGCCGTCCATCGCGTTGAAACATTCCGAGCTCGATCTTTGCTCTCGGTTTCTTCATCGTGAACTTCCAGGCGTTGCCGAGCAGATTCTCAAGCACCACTCGTAGCAACTCAGGATCGCCGCTGCCGACGACTCCATCCTGGACAACGCATTCCACGCGGCGCTCCGGCTCCAACGCCTCGAACTCCGCAAAGATGACCTTGGCCATAGCAGTAAGGTCCACCGTTTCGTTGCGCATTTCGCTGCGCGTGACACGGGCGAGCTTCAGGAGATCGTCGATCAGTTGAGCCATGCGCTGAGTGGCCGCCCGGATGCGTTCAAGGTGGCCTCTCGCCTCCGCGTCGAGCGTGTCGGCATAGTCCTCCATCAGAGCCAGACTGAAACCATCGATGCTGCGTAGCGGCGCGCGCAGGTCATGCGACACCGAATAGGAGAAAGCTTCCAATTCCTTGTTGGCGGCTTCGAGTTCCAGCGCGTGCTGACGCTCAGATTGGTTGAGCGCCCGAACTTCTTCCTCGGCCTTCTTGCGCTCAGTAATGTCGCGGGCGACCTTGCTGAAACCGCGCAGCTCGCCGTTGGGGCCGTATATCGCCGTGAGGATCACGTCAGCCCAAAACTGGGAACCGTCCTTGCGCACCCGCCACCCTTCGCTCTCGAAGCGGCCATTCTTCCTCGCCATTTCCAGCTCGTGGGCAGGCTCGCCTGCCTCGATATATTCGGCCGTAAAAAAGCAAGCGTAGTGTTGACCGATGATTTCTGCGGCAGTGTATCCCTTGATACGTTGCGCACCCTCGTTCCAGCTTACGACCCGGCCCTCCGGATCTAACATCAAGATCGCATAGTCCTTGACGCCCTGGACCAGCAGTCGAAAGCGTTCCTCGCTCTGCAACATTTTTTCTTCCGCCAGCTTGCGCGCAGTAACGTCGCGGATCGCGCTGCAAACAAGCGTTTCTTCCCCAGTCTCGATAGGGCTCAGACTGATCTCGATGGGGAATTCAGTGCCATCCTTGCGCAAACCATAGAGCTCCAGAGCGGAACCCATCGCACGCACCTTGGGGTCGGCGAAGTACGTGGTGCGATGCGCCGGATGCTTGTCGCGGAAGCGCGCCGGCATCAACATCTCGACCGTATTTCCAAGTAACTCAGCGCGCGCGAATCCGAAGAGCTTTTCGGTCTGTACATTGACCAAAGTGATGCGTCCGTCCGTGCCTACGATGACCATCGCGTCCGGGGCGGACTCGAGCAGCGTGCGGAACTTCTCTTCGGTTCTTTGTAGTTCGGTGACGCGTGCCGATTCCCGTCGGCCACCCAGTTTTTGAATATTAACTTTGCTTAGAGACCGCACTTTTCACTGCCGCTCCTCAAGAGGTTCCCGATTCTCATATTCCAAGACTCATGCCGATCCGCGTGCGTGACCGGGGTTGACGCAAGCGAACCGAACGGCGCAGGAGAGTTAAGACGATCGAGAAAAGTGTGTCGGAATGGGCAGATGTCTCAGATTGACCGGTCAAATACAGCGCGAAGGCCGTGCTTCACGGGAATCTTTCGGGGTACTTCATTCGGAGCTGTCGCTGATGGCACCTTTCCATCACATTCAGAGCATCTCTTTTAAATATGTGCAAAATCAGGCCCTTGCCAGGCACAGAAGTTGCCCAATACTTGAGTGTGGCCAGAGTCAACTGGAAAGGATCGACTTCATTAGCCCCAGGCCGCGCGATCTGGATCGCGGCGGTCGTTGCCTGGATGGGTATACTTCAGCGATTCACCCGCACTACCGACGCGCGCGCGAGCGTCGGCGAACTGTCTTCGTCCGCGCCGCCCCGCTTCGACGAGAGCCGGACGAAGACCGATCTACGGTCGAGCGCGGTTACTTCGCGCTGATCAGATCGACGTCGAAGATCAGCGTAGCGCCCGGCGGGATGTCGGCGCCGGCGCCGCTCGCGCCGTAGCCCAGGTCCGGGGGAATGATCAGCGTGCGCTGGCCGCCGACATGCATGGTGGCGACGCCTTCGTCCCAGCCCTTGATGACTTGGCCTTGGCCGATCGTGAAGGAAAACGGTTCGCCCCGGTCGAGCGAGCTGTCGAACTTCTTACCCTTCTTGCCGTCGACGAATAGCCATCCAGTGTAATTGACCGTCACGGTCTGGCCGGCCTGCGGCGTCGGTCCAGTGCCGGGCTTGGTGTCGATGATGCGCAGGCCGCTGGGCGTGGTGACCTCGCCGGCGGCCAGGGCCGACATTGGCACTACGGCGAGCGCCAACAGGATTGCAGACACGAAAAGACGCGGGAAATACATTTAGGCCTCCTGAACCGAATGAGCGTAACTCAACTGCCGGCCATTCGCCGGCCTCGATGACGGCGACACACTAGCATCATTGAGCCGGTCGGCGAGAGGGTTTGGCGACACCGCGCATAACCGCCACTCATAGATCCCCTGCCGTTTTACGGCAAGGAGATATTTGGCGGAGTCAAGTTTGATCATTCATAAAAAATATTGGTACGGTCACGAAGCTGCACAAGCCGCAATTCGCAACAAACAATCAAAGCGACAAGGAGATTCAGATGAAACTTTATTACTCACCGGGCGCATGCTCGCTTTCACCTCACATCGTCGCCACCGAGGCCGGCATTCCGGTCGAACTGGAAAAGGTAAACCTCGCCGAGCACAAGACGGAATCCGGCGCGGATTACTTCAAGGTGAATCCGAAGGGCTACGTTCCCGCGCTGCGTCTCGACGACGGCAGCGTTCTCACCGAGGGTCCGGCCATCGTTCAGTACCTGGCGGATCAGAATCCGGCGAGCGGACTCGCGCCGAAGGCCGGGACGATCGAGCGCTATCGGCTGCAGGAGTGGCTCACCTTCATCGGCACCGAGCTTCACAAGAGCTTCGGGCCGCTGTTCAACAAGGCCTCGTCGGACGAGGTTAAGAATACGGCGAAGACCAACATCAACAAGCGGTTGGCGTACGTCAACGAGCAGTTGGCTAATCGCGAGTTCCTGGTGGGAAGCAACTTCACGGTTGCCGACGCTTACGCCTTCACCATAATAAACTGGACGAACTTCGTCGGGATTGATCTCAAAGCCTATCCGAATGTCGCGGCTTACCAGGCTCGCGTTGGCGGACGCCCGAAGGTGTACGAAACCTTGAAGGCCGAAGGTCTGGCGAAGTAGCGCAAGGAGAATTGAGATGATCGATGTCTATTTCTGGCCAACACCAAACGGGAAAAAGGTCACCATCCTGCTCGAGGAAGCCGGCCTCCCTTACACCATCAAGGCGGTCAATATCGGACGCGGCGATCAGCTGACGGCCGACTTTCTGAAGATCTCACCCAACGGCCGGATGCCGGCCATCGTCGATCGCGAGCCCAAGGGCGGCGGCGCACCAGTCACGATTTTCGAGTCCGGCGCCATCATGGAGTACCTGGCCGAGAAGAGCGGGAAGTTCTGGCCGCAGGAACTGCATAAGAAGTACGAAGTCTCGCAATGGCTCTACTGGCAGATGGCGAACCAGGGGCCGAAGATGGGCGAGCAGGGCCATTTTCGGCGCACAGCCAACGCCGGGAAAAACGGCGATCAAGCCTACGCGTTGCTGCGCTTCGACAACGAGGTCCATCGCATCTACGGAGTGATGAATCTCGGACTGCACAAGAAGAAATATCTTGCAGCGGGCGAATACACGATCGCCGATATGATTTGCTATCCGTGGGCGACCACCTGGCAGAATCGCAACATCGACCTCGCCGAATTTCCCAACGTCAAGCGCTGGCTCGATGAGATCGGCGCGCGGCCGGCCGTGATAAAGGCGATGGCCGCCGGACCCGAATATCGCGAAGACCCTGCCACCGTCACGCCCGAGGAGCAGGCACGTCGGCACACGATGCTAACCCATCAGCGGGCGCAGGCGGTGCCGAAGGAGTGGGCGTAGCGCTCGGATAAAGTTCCCAGGGATCACAGTTTTCGCCGGTCGCAGCTAAAAGGAGCACCGGCATCCGTGAGAGTGGTTAGCGATAACTTTCAGTCGCGCGAGCTTCTCGGCTAAGAGTGTGTCATGAAGACTCATTATGCCGCCGCGTTCGGGGTCGTGGTTTGGCACTTGATGATTCCGTCGACCAGCCCGAGTGCTGTTCTGGTTGCTGCGCCGTTTTCGGAATGGACCCTCTCCACCAGCTACGACTCCGCCGAGAATTGTGACGCGGACCTGATGGCGTTGAAGAACGACGCCTTCACTCAGGCGCAGTATGATTGCCTTTCAGATCGCTCGCAGGCGAACTTGTGTCAGGCCGATCTCGCCAGGACCAGCTCGCAGTGCATTTCCACGGACGATCCGCGTCTCAAGGAAGAGTAGAGAAGTCCGCCGTCTTCATGCGGCGTCGCCCATCATCTCCGCGAAGTTGCGGCTGTAGAATCGCTCCTTCGCTTGCTCGCTGACCTGGCCCATCGTCGCCTCGAAGCGCCCGATCGGATCCTTGGTCCCCTCGGGATGCGGATAGTCGGTCGAAAACAGCAGCATCTCGGGTCCCGAGTTCTCAATGATCCAGCCGACCGGCTCGTTCGGGAAAGGCGTGAACTTCACCTGGCGGCGCAGATAGTCGGAGGCTTTGAGCGGCAGATTCAGCGACGGCTCCGTCTTGCGGAAGCTCTGCTGGCAGATATCGAGGCGCCGCAGCAGGGCAGGCAGATACATCGCGCCCTGCTCGATCACGCCGCCGCGCAGCGTGGGAAACTTTTCGAAGATTCCGTCGAGCACCATGCACGCCAGGAACTGTTCCGGCGTCTGATGGATCACCATGTAATCCTTCGAGCGGACATTCTCGCCGCCGCCGA